>CEVH01021907.1_pt1 | contig 14224 bp, 14 predicted proteins | sample 356521 | NCBI WGS metagenome assembly CEVH01 (sample SAMEA2623446, study PRJEB7988) | marine metagenome | isolation source: saline water (ENVO:00002010), including
TCGACCAAAGTGATTTAAGTATGGAAGTTTTGGTCGAACAAATGGAGTTGCGAGAATCTCTCGATGAATTGCCAAGAGACGAGACTGCGCTCCCTAAATTGGAAGATCTGAAAAGCGTCGTGCAGGGTAAAATAAAAAATAAGCAGATAAAGTTCGAAGATTGGGTCGCGATTGATGACTTGGACTCGGCTAAAAAAATCTTTCATGAGTTACAATTTCTTTTCAAACTTTTAAGTGAAATTGAAGAGGGTGAAGAGATTCGCCTTGGGTACTAAGAACTGAAAATATGGCTCTTTTAAAAATCTCAGAACCCGGCGCATCAAAAACAGTTAAATCGCGAAAATTTGCGATTGGGATTGATTTGGGTACAACTAATTCATTAGTTGCTTCAGGTTATAGTGGTGAGGTCGAGGTTCTGCTTGATGAGACAGGGAGTGGTCTCATGCCCTCTGTTGTTAATTATGGCCAAGGTCAGATTCCGCTCGTTGGTAAATTAGCACAGGAAATAGCAACGCGTGACCCTAAAAATACCATCAGCTCAATTAAAAGATTACTTGGGCGCAGCAAACTGGAGGGAATAGAAGCTGATCAATTTCAGCAGTATCAATTCTCTTCTGATTCTAAAACTGGTCTGCCTGAAATTATTACCGATGCTGGATGTAGAGATCCTATTCAAATTTCTTCGGATATTTTGACTCAGCTTGCATCGCAAGCCCGTCAAAATTTTGATTCGGAAATTGAAGGGGTCGTAATCACAGTGCCTGCCTATTTTAATGACGCGCAACGGCAACAGACAAAACAAGCTGCAGAGTTGGCTAACCTGAATGTGCTTAGGTTAATTAATGAGCCTACAGCGGCGGCCTTGGCATACGGACTTAATACGCAGGAAGAAGGAAAAATCGTTGTCTATGATTTAGGTGGCGGAACCTTTGATGTTTCTATCCTTAGTTTACGTAGAGGTGTTTTTGAAGTCCTTGCTACGGGAGGAGATACAGCACTAGGTGGGGATGACATAGATTATGCTATTTGTAATTGGATGATGGAGCACGGACTTTCAAAACAGCTGCTAGAATCTAAAGGGTATTCGGAGTTGGTTCGTTATGCAAACCTAATCAAACATGAGCTGAGTGATAAGGACACTGTTGATCTAAAATTTAAAGACTGGTGTGGAACATTAAACCGAGAAGATTTCAAGAAAATTTGTGAGCCTTTCATTAAGAGAACCATAAATGCATGCCGTCGTGTTCTTCGTGATTCAGAAATTGCAGTTGCTGATGTTGATAATGTCATCATGGTTGGTGGTTCAACTCGCTCTCCCATAGTTAGAGAGGAGGTTGAGAGGTATTTCGGCATACCGCCTCTTACTAGCATTGATCCGGATTCGGTAGTCGCAGTCGGTGCGGGTATCCAGGCAGAGGTTTTAGTAGGAAACGATACTGCTGATAATTTCCTACTACTTGATGTAAATCCTTTGTCCTTAGGGATAGAAACCATGGGCGAATTGGTAGAGAAGATTATTCCAAGAAATACGCCTATACCCTCAGCTAAAGCCCAAGATTTTACAACCTTTAAAGACGGACAATCAGTGATGTCTATACACGTTGTTCAGGGAGAGCGAGAGCTAGTTAGTGATTGTAGGTCATTAGCTAAATTTGAACTCAAGGGAATACCTCAAATGGTAGCTGGGGCGGCTAAGGTTAGAGTGACTTTCCAGATAGATGCCGATGGTCTGCTAAGCGTTTCAGCTGAGGAGTTGAGCACCCAGCAGAAAGCTGAAATTCAAGTCAAGCCAAGTTTCGGACTTAACGCGGATGTCATTGAGGATATCCTTGAATCTTCCTATGAAAACGCTGAGTCAGATATGGAGATCAGATCATTGAAGGAGGCTCAGGTTGAGGCTAAACAGTTGGTCGACTCGATTAATTCTGCGCTGGAATCTGATAGAGAATTGCTGGGAGTTGAACAGTTATCAGTCCTTAATTCTGCGATGAAACAGCTGTCAGCACTTCTTGATTCAGGTACTAGTGTGGAAATCCGATCCGCGACAGAGGAATTGAATCATTTAAGTAATGAATTCGCCGCAAAAAGGATGGATCTTCATATCGGGAAGGCGCTAAAAGGTAAAATTATTGATAAAATGCAAGAAGGATAACCTTATATAACTGATCTGACTTTTATGCCTAAGTTAACTATATTACCTCATGAAGTGATTTGCCCAAAAGGAGCTCTAATTGATGCTTCTGAGGGTGAGACCATTCTTAACGCTGCACTCTCCAGCGGCATATCCATAGAGCATGCCTGCGAGAAATCTTGTGCCTGCACTACTTGCCATGTAATCGTTAGAGAAGGATTTTTTTCAATGGAGGAAGCAGAGGAAAACGAGGAGGACTATTTAGATAAGGCGTGGGGTTTGGAGCCTGAATCTCGTTTGAGTTGTCAAGCAAAAATTGCGAAAGACGATTTGGTAATCGAAATTCCTAAGTACACGATTAATATGGTTTCAGAAGACCACTAGAGGAGCTTCGTGTCATGAAATGGACTGATGTGTATGATATCGCGATAGAGTTGGGAGAGCGATATCCCGATGTAAATCCCCAATATGTCAATTTTGTAGATTTACATGAGTGGGTCTGTGATCTTGACGCGTTCAATGACGATCGAGACCGTGGAGGTGAAAAGGTCCTTGAAGCTATCCAGGCAGCTTGGATTGAGGAGATTGCCGATTAAAACCGACTAGGCTGCGCTTCTTTGAGAGTCAATAGTCTTAAAATTTGTGCTAAAGCGCACAAAACTCACGTATAATGCGCGCCGTTTTTCTTATACTGATAAATGGGAGCTAAAATTGACAGAACGTACTCTTTCTATAATCAAGCCGGACGCGGTTTCTAAAAGCGTCATTGGTGAAATCTACAGCCGTTTTGAAAAAGCTGGTCTAAAAATTATTGCTGCGAAAATGGTGCAACTTGATGAAGATTCAGCTGGTGGATTCTACGCTGAACATCAAGGTAAGGGCTTTTATTCAGATTTAATTAAGTTCATGACCTCCGGGCCAGTCATGTTACAAGTGCTTGAGGGCACCAACGCTATTATGTTGAATCGAGAACTGATGGGGGCTACCAACCCTGCTGAAGCAGCGTCAGGGACGATAAGAGCAGATTTTGCCTCATCGATTGATGCAAATGCCGTTCACGGTTCTGACTCCCCAAAATCAGCCTCAAGAGAGATCGAGTATTTCTTCACCGACAATGAGATCTGTTCTCAAAAGTAATTAGTAACGAGATTTGACCCATGAACGGTGAACAAAAAATTAATCTGGCTGGATTAACGTTAGGTAAGCTTAAAAGTCTGTTCATAGATTTAAATGAAAAGCCTTTCAGAGCGGGCCAAGTCATGAAATGGGTTCACCAGCGGGGTGTAACTGACATCGACATGATGAGTGATGTGAGCAAGAACCTGCGAAAAAAGCTTCGTGATATTGCTGAAATTAAATTACCTCGTATTTTGGATGAAATCACCTCCGTTGATGGTAGCCGTAAATGGATTATAGAGGTTGCTAGTGGCAGTCAGATAGAAACAGTTTTTATCCCGGAAGCCGGTCGGGGTACTCTGTGCATTTCATCTCAATCTGGTTGCTCTCTTGACTGCAAATTTTGTGCAACTGGCAAGCAGGGGTTCGATAGTAATTTAAGCGTTTCCGAGATCGTGGGGCAATTATGGTGGGCAAATAAACAACTTACTAATTTTAGCCAGACCAATGCAAAGCGAATAAGTAATGTTGTTATGATGGGTATGGGTGAGCCGCTATTAAATTTTGATAATGTTATCGATAGTGTAGATATCATGATGGAAGACTCTGCGTATGGGTTATCGAAACGTAAAGTTACAATCAGTACGTCGGGTGTCGTCCCAGCAATCAATAAAATGAAAGGTTTAACAGAAGCCTCCTTAGCTGTTTCTTTGCATGCTCCTAACGATGAACTCAGAAGTCAAATAATGCCAATTAATAAAAAATATCCGATCAATGTACTGCTTGATTCTGTCCGCTCTTACATGGAGAGTCTGTCGGATAAAAGGGTACCCTTGGTAGAGTACACTCTGATTAAAGGAATTAATGACCATCGACAGCACGCTAGAGACCTAGCGGAACTCCTGGATTCTTTTCCTTGTAAAATAAATTTAATACCATTCAATACTTTTGAATTAAGTAGATATGAGCGCCCAAGTTCTTCGTCTGTTTCGAATTTCAGGGAGATTTTAAAGAAAGCGGGTTTTACCGTCACAGTGCGAACAACCCGAGCGGATGATATTGGTGCTGCGTGTGGGCAATTAGTCGGAACAGTAGCGGACCGCACTAAGCGAAGCGTTCGATATCGAACAGCGATAAATACAAGCGATAAAAAAGTTAAATTTGTTGGAAAACTTGCTGCTGCAGCCGAAAGCATATAAAACCCTTAAAATTACAGATTTAGCGCAAGGAATCTTTAAAATGCCAGAAGAAGTCCTTCCCGGAGAATTGGAAAAATCAAAGGCAGGGAGCAGAGCTGCGAGTGCTGGCGTGCGACTCAGAGAAGAGAGACTTAGCAAAGGAATCAAAACATCAACGGTTGCTGAAAAGTTGCATATCACCAACCATTATGTAAAAGCTATCGAATCAGATAGCTTTGAAAAGCTACCTGGCGCTATTTTTATAAGAGGCTATCTAAAAAATTATGCAGAGCTTCTCAACCTGAATCCGTCTGAGATTGTTGGTTTGTATGAAAAAACAGTCTCACAAAACACAAATGGTAGTAACTCGAGAGCTTCCTCTTATAAATTAAAACCAAGGAACCGTAAATTTGTCATATCGTCTGTCATTTTGTTTATTATTTTATTTGTTGCTCTATGGATTTATGACAATATCTATGGAGAAGAATCGACTGCAGATTTTTCAGATACGGTTGCGTTAGAGGAAAATCAGAGAAATCAGCCAAAAGCCCTATTAGACTCTGGGAAAATTCTGCCTATAGGAAATCACGTGTCAATTAGTCAAGATGACTCTGTGTTTGAGGAGTTAGGTCGGAGAAGCGCTTCTGATTACGATACAAATAAAGTTATCAATTTAAATTCTTCGGGACCTGATACGCTTGATATACTATTCTCTGACGAAAGTTGGATAGAAATTACGGATGTATCTGTGGGTAAACGTTTTCGAGAAATTATGGTTACTGGCGATTTTTTGAGAGTTAAAGGTGAAGCGCCGTTTACTGTCTTGGTTGCAGATGCCCCTGCCGCTCGGATTCGGTTTAATGGCGCTGAAATTCCAATTATTGACAGCATTCGCATTGATAATTCTGCAAGTGTCACTTTGGGGATGTAACTTACATGTCATCTTCAAGCTTTATCTCCCGAAGAAAAACCCGAAAAATCATGGTAGGTAATGTAGCCGTTGGTGGTGATGCTCCGATTTCTGTTCAAAGTATGACTAATACTGAAACAACGGACGTCAAAGCAACAGTTGAGCAAATCTATCGATTGGAGAAGGCTGGAGTTGATATTGTCAGAGTCTCGGTACCAACCATGGATGCGGCTGATGCCTTTAAAAGTATACGAGCCCAAATTAAAACACCTTTGGTAGCTGATATTCATTTTGATTACCGAATCGCGTTAAAAGTACTCGAATATGGAGCAGACTGCCTAAGGATTAACCCCGGAAATATTGGTAGCGTCGAGAGGGTTAAAACGATTGTTGATTCTGCAAAGGATAAATCGATTCCTCTTCGTATTGGAGTGAATGCTGGCTCTCTAGGGAAGTCACTTTTAAGAAAGTATAAAGAGCCCTGCGCTGAAGCTATGATTGAATCAGCATTGACCCAAATTGATACTCTTGACCAGTTGGATTTCCATGAATTCAAGATTAGCTTAAAGGCATCCGAAATATTTATGACTCTGCAGGCCTGTCGGGAACTTGCTCGGCAAGTGGATCAGCCTTTTCATCTTGGTATTACAGAGGCAGGGGGCCAACGTTCAGGTACTGTAAAGTCATCGATAGGATTAGGATCATTATTGATGGAAGGCATTGGAGATACAATACGGGTTTCACTTGCCTCCGACCCTGTTGAAGAAGTCAAAGTGGGCTCAGACTTGCTTAAAGCCCTAGGATTGAGACATCGAGGAGTCAATCTCGTGGCTTGTCCCAGCTGTTCTAGACAGAATTTCGATGTCATATCAGTGGTCAACGAGTTAGAGACAAGATTAGAGGATATTATTGAACCAATTGATGTTGCGATAATTGGTTGTATCGTGAATGGGCCGGGAGAAGCAAAAGGGGCTGAGATTGGCTTGACTGGCGCAAGTCCAAAAAATTTGGTTTACGTTGATGGAATTCCTGATCATAAGGTTTCTAATACTAATCTCGTGGATGAACTTGAAGCTATGGTTCGCAAACGTATTGAATCAAAACAGTCTCAAAGCAAAGACATAATCGCGACGGATTGATTTGATATGAAGAAACTACAAGCGATCAGAGGCATGAATGATATCCTCCCTGATCAGTCTATTATCTGGCAATTCCTTGAAAAAACTTTCTCAAGAGTGGTGAGACGTTTTGGTTATCAAGAAATTCGATTTCCTGTGGTCGAGCAAACGCAGCTATTTAAAAGGTCGATCGGAGAGGTAACTGATATCGTTGAGAAAGAAATGTACTCATTCGATGACCGTAATGGAGTAAATCTGAGCTTGAGGCCCGAGGGCACAGCTGGGTGTGTAAGAGCAGGAGAGCAGAATGGGTTGTTTTACAATCAACAAAGAAGGCTTTGGTATCAGGGTCCTATGTTCAGGCATGAGCGACCTCAGAAAGGACGTTATCGTCAATTTCACCAATTCGGAGTAGAAGCCCTAGGTATGCCTGGTCCTGATATTGATGTTGAAGTTCTTCAGCTCGCAGATACTCTTTGGCATGAATTGAAGTTGAAAGACCATTTAACACTGGAAATTAACAATATAGGTAGTTCGGAGGATCGAAAGACTTATGCAACAGCACTAACAGAGTTTTTTACAACAAAAACTAAAATGCTTGATGAAGACGCTTTGAACAGAATGCACACTAATCCGATGCGGATATTGGATAGTAAAAATGAAGATGTGCGATCTGTTATTAATACCGCCCCTGTTCTATCTGATTTTGTAAATGATGATAGCAAGTCGCATTTTGATAGTCTAAAGGACATGCTTGATCGTGCTGGGATTAATTATGTTGAAAATGCAAGGCTTGTTAGAGGTCTAGACTATTATAATAACTGTGTGTATGAGTGGACAACCAATGCCCTCGGAGCCCAAGGGACAGTTTGCGGAGGAGGCCGCTATGACGGTCTTGTTGAGCAACTTGGCGGAAGGAAGACTTACGCATGCGGTTTTGCTATTGGCATGGAACGACTAGTTCTCATGCTAGATACATTGGGGAAAGTTCCAAGTTCACAACTCAAACAAGTTGACATATACATAGCTATTGTTAATCAAGATTTAATGTCAGAAGGTATGTCTTTGGCTAATATAATTCGTAACGATTTTCCAAACCTTGGAACTCTGTGTAACTGTGGTGGTGGAAAATTTAACAGTCAAATGAAGAAAGCCTATAGTTCTGGGGCGGATGTAGCGGTAATTCTTGAAGAAGAATCTTGTGACGGGAAACTAATTAATGCGAAAATTCGCCGCCTTGATGATTCGAATGAATCTAAAATAGTAAAAATTAGTGATATCTCGAAAGAGTTAAGGGATTTTCTAAAAATATCAGATGGTTAGAGTGCTTTGAGGATGTCTGAGATTTTACAAACCTGTAAACTATCATCATATTTAGGAATTAAAATGGGCTGAAGCTTGCCCGCAAAGCCCAAAAATTCATACTTAGGAGTGGATTGTGACTTTAAATGCTGCGGAAGAGGAAACTATTGAAGCTATAAAGAAATGGTGGGATGAAAATGGTAAGCAGTTGATATTGGCTATAGTTGTAGTTGTTGGGAGTTATGGCGGTTGGTCGCTTTGGCAGAGTAATGAATTAGCAGCATCCGAAATAGCGTCAGATTTATATGAGGAAATTTTAGAAGTTTCACTTGTAGAGGCTGGAGAGTCTCCTACTCAAGAGGCCAGAAACGATATTGTAAGGATAGCGAATGAGCTGATGGAGTCACACAGCGATAGTGTGTATGCTCAATACGGCGCCTTGTTTGCCGCGCAACAACATGTCATTGATGGTGACTTAAAAGCAGCAGAGAGTGCTTTGAACTGGGTTCTTGAAAATCCGAAAACAGGTATATTTAGTGGTGAAGATCAAGGGTTAGTGCTAGCTGTCACTCTAAGACTTGCGAGAATTGTTTTGTCAAAGGGAGAAGCGGAAAGAGCCTTGGGAATAGTAAATAATGTGATCCCAGGTCCATTTGAAGCGGGCTACTCAGAGTTAAGAGGGGATATTTATGTTGCTTTGGGTCGAAACGTTGATGCTCGGGAATCTTATCTTGCTGCACAACAAGCTGGATCCGCGAGTGATATCTTGCAATTGAAATTATCCCAATTACCTAACGATAACTAGGTCAGTATTTTGCGAAATATGTATCCGACTTTAAATATTTTCCTTTGGTTAAAGCGAATCAGAGTTTCGATTTTATGTTTGATGCTCAGCGTGGTAACTGGTTGTGGATTTTCTGACTGGGTTCGTAATCCTTTTGGTGATGATGAGGATCCCAGAGCTCCAGCAGAATTGTTGGACGTCGTATCTGAGACAGCAATAAATAGAAATTGGAGGATTAACGTTGGTAATGGACAAGGAGACAATTATAAAAAGTTGACACCGGTTGTAGATGGAGGTTTTGTCTTCGCAGCCAGCGATGATGGAGAAATTATAGCTGTGAATACCATTAATGGAGATTTAATGTGGCAAACTGAAGTCGAAAACTCTATTACCGGTGGAGTCGGCGCAGGTGACGGGATAGTGATGATAGGCACGGAAGCGGCCGAGTTGATAGTATTCAATCAATCTAATGGTGAAGAGATATGGCGAGCGTCAGTATCTAGTGAAATTCTTTCCCAACCGAAAACTAACGGTGATATCGTTGTTGCTCAGACTGTAGATGGAAAGCTGATAGCCTTGAATAGGGAAGATGGGATGCAGCGTTGGACCTATGAGACAACGTTGCCAGCTTTAACTTTGCGTGGCACCTCGTCGCCCATTCTAACCTCTGAGGGCACTGTTGTTGCGGGATTTAGTAACGGAATTTTGGTTTCTGTCGCTGCTGAGGATGGTGTTTATGTCTGGGAAGAAAGGGTTGCGGTGCCTGATGGTCAATATGATATCGAGCGGGTTATAGATGTTGACGGAGACTTGCTTGTGGATGGTTCCAGGATACTAGCCGCGAGTTATCAGGGTAACCTTATGGCCTTCGATATTGCTTCAGGACAAATTGTTTGGGGTATGGAAGCGTCCAGTTATCATGGTATGGATCAGGGTTTTGGTAATATTTATTACAGCGACGATAAGAGCCATCTCATTGCGTTAAGAAATAATTCGAGCGACGTAGTTTGGCAAAATGAGGAACTTCAGTATAGAGATTTGACAGCACCAAAAACTATTTCTAATTACGTGGCGATAGCCGATTATGAAGGCTACCTTCACTTAGTTTCGCAGATTGACGGTCGAATTGTTGGCCGAACCCGGATAGACAACGATGGTATTCGTTCTAATCTCATAGATGATGATGGGAAACTGATCGTATACGGTAACAGCGGCTCTTTGGTATCTTTGACCATAGAATAAACTTTTAAAAATCATCAGGCAGGTTCTTAATGAGGCCAGTTATTGCGCTCGTTGGACGACCTAATGTTGGAAAGTCGACTCTTTTTAATCGCTTAACATCCACAAGGGACGCGATCGTCGCGAATATCCCCGGACTTACTAGAGACAGACACTACGGTGAAGGTAAGCACGAAGGCCAGTCATTCATTGTCGTGGATACTGGAGGTATTTCTGGGGAGGAGGAGGGCATTGATAAAGAGATGGCCTCACAATCTCTCCAAGCAATAGACGAAGCATCAATCTGTTTATTGTTGGTTGATGCAAAGCACGGCTTAATTCCTGATGATGAAAAAATCTTTAGTTATTTACGAAAGAATAACAAGAAGACACACCTCGTGGTGAATAAAGTAGATGGACTTGATCCACATAATGCTGTTGCTGATTTCCAAAAATTAGGAACCTCGTCAATTTTTCCCATTACGGCGACGCAAGGTCGTGGTGTTAAATCATTGATTCAGAATGTGCTTCACGATGAGTTATTTGAACTACAGACAGATGAGATTTCAGATTCAAACTGTGAGAGCATAAAAATAGCCGTTGCCGGTAGGCCTAATGTAGGAAAATCCACACTCGTAAACCGAATGCTGGGTGAAGAACGAGTGGTGGTCTATGATCAGCCCGGAACTACTAGGGATAGCTTATATATTCCATTTGAACGAAGAGGGAAAAAGTATGTACTAATTGATACGGCAGGCATTAGAAAAAGAGGAAAGACCAAACAAGTTGTAGAAAAATTCTCGGTTGTGAAATCTTTGCAGGCAATTAAAGATTCTAATGTTGTCGTATTACTGATCGATGCGCGTGATGGGATTGTTGAACAAGATTTACATCTTTTGGGTTATGTGATTGAGAGTGGAAGAGCACTCGTTATTGCGATCAACAAATGGGATGGGATGGAGGCAGAGGAAAAAGACTTCATCAAAGCTGAAATTCAAAGACGGCTGATGTTTGTCGACTTTGCTGTAATTCATTTTATATCAGCCCTCCATGGCAGTGGCGTTGGCACAATCTATAACTCAATTCAAGTGGCATATGGGTCTGCTAAAAATCAGCTTCCGACTAGTACGCTTAATCAAATTCTTCAAGGAGCAGTGAAAGATCATGCTCCCCCCGTTGTAAACGGCAGGAGGATAAAATTACGTTACGCTCATGCTGGAGGCAAAAATCCACCCAGGATAATTATTCACGGGAAACAGTGCGATAAAGTACCAAAGCACTATGTTCGATATCTTGAGAAGACTTTTCGCAATGCTTTGAAACTAGAGGGTACTCCGGTGAGAATTGAGATGAAGAGTGATGAAAATCCCTATACCAAGGGAGAGGAAGGCTTGTCGCAGCAAAAAGTTGCAAGGAAAAGGCAAATTAAGAGTAACAGACAGTATTTGAAACGATAACGATGCCACTCAATCTCAGTAACATTAAAGCGGCAGAGAAGCGATTACTAGGGGTCGTGGTAAAAACTCCCCTAATGACAAATCATTATTTAAATAATCGCTTAAATGCAAAGATCTACTTCAAGTTGGAAAATTGTCAGCATATTGGAGCATTTAAATTTCGAGGTGCTTACAATCGACTTGTTCAATTAAATGAAGATAAGAAAAAGTACGGTGTTGTTGCATTTTCATCAGGTAATCATGCTCAGGGGATCGCGCTGGCTGCCAACATCCTCGGTCTGCAAGCGACAATTGTAATGCCTGCGGATGCGCCTAAATTAAAGCTGGATGGGACTTTACGGCTCGGTGCCAATGTTGTTGAGTATGATCGAAATAGAGAGTCGAGAGAAGAGATAGCAGAAAACATAGCTAATGAAACTGGAGCTACTCTTGTACCAGCCTTTGAGGATTTTGATGTAATGGCGGGGCAAGGTACCGCTGGTTTAGAGATAGTTGAACAGTTGAAATCTAGAAACGAGAATTTAGATATTTTTCTTTCACCCTGCGGTGGTGGTGGTTTGCTAGCGGGCACCTCGACTGCAATCAAAGGTTGTTTACCTTCTGTTATTATTTATGGTGTTGAGCAAGAGCAATACGATGACCATGCCCGTTCAAAGCTTGCTAGTCGACGAATAAAAATTCCGGGTAATACACCAACGATGTGTGATGCCTTAATGGCGACCACTCCGGGTGAGTTGACTTGGTCGGTGAATCAGAAAACAGTGGATGATTTTTTGGTTGTTTCTGAGGATTCAGTCGCATTTGCGGTTGCTTTCGCTTTTAGGCATTTAAAGCAGGTGATTGAGCCTGGTGGAGCAGTTGGCTTGGCTGCGCTGCTCGATAAAAGTATTAACATTTCAGGTAAGACTGTTGCTGTTATATTGTCAGGTGGAAACATTGACGATGAGACATTTAATTATTGTCAAAGCAAATACCCAGATCCTGAGTAGATCTCATAGATTTACTAAACATGATTTCAGAGCGAAAAATACTTATCCTAAAAACCGGTAACACCATTAAAAGTTTACTTGATACAGGGAAGGACTTTGAACATTGGTTTACTGATCATTCGGGACTGTGTAAAACCAAATTTATGGTTAGGTCTCTTCATTTAGAGGATCCTTTAGTAGATTTAAGGCAAGTGGCTGGGATAATCATTACTGGCTCACCAGCGTATGTCACTGATAAAGAGTCTTGGAATTTTACCGGCGCTGAGTATGTTAGGAGGGCGCATAAAAGTGGCACACCAATTTTGGGGGTTTGTTATGGCCATCAACTGCTAGCGTGGGCTTTTGGAGGTAAAGTTGACTTTAATGCAGAGGGACGAAAAATAGGGACAATACCCATCGAACTTACAGAGTTAGCTAAAGATGATTTGTTGTTTGGAGGATTGCCAAATGCATTTGATGTTAACGTTTCTCATCAACAATCGGTAGTTCGGCTTCCTCCCGACGCGGTCAAATTAGCTGTGAGTAGTTCTAATATACTTCAAGCATTCAGGTTAGGCGAAAAAACTTGGGGAGTCCAATTTCACCCAGAATTTTCAAAGAAAATTATAAGGGAATATATACACCAGCGTGCAGTCGCAATCAGAGAAGAAGGGCTTGATCCTACTAAGCTCTACGATCAAGCTTCTAATGCGCCCAATAGCATTATTCTTTTTCAGAAATTTTGTCGACTAGCCATAAACATGCAAAATTGTTAATTCATCCAGAGTTAACTTCATCGTTTACAGCATCGATAATTCTAGCTCGACTTGGATTATTTAGCTGGCGACCATTAACGAATACAGCTGGAGTTCCTCGTACCCCTGATGCTGTTCCGCCTCTCAAATCGTTTCTAACTTTCATTACGACTTCTTCAGATGCGATGTCGAGGTGAAGTTGCTCTATGTCTAAATTGAGTTCAAGAGCGTAAGCGTCGAATTCGTTTTCAACTTCAGACAAGTTTGACCAGTCAGGTTGGGTAGCAAAGAGATAGTCATGCATTTCCCAGAATCGATTCTGCTTTCCTGCGGCTTCTGCATATAGTGAGGCGGTCCATGCATGACGATGAGTGTTTGTTACCGGAAAATGGCGAAAGACCAATTGAGCAGAATCTCTTATAGAGGGCCAGGCTTGCAATATTGTCTGATTCTCAGTCGCGCACGCCGGACACTGAAAGTCGGCGTAGACGACGATGCTTACGGGCTTAGCACCTGGCTCCCTTACATGATCATTTTCTGCAATCTCAGTTGTTGAGTAGGTCGTTCCTTGGTTAAGCAAAACATAGGCTGTAAAGACAACAAGCAATGGGATGACAACAAAAAAAACAGTTTTCCTAACTGTTGCACTAATTTTTTCTCGCTGACGTGCCGCTCGTTGTTTCTCTTCTTTGATTATTCTCTGCTGTTCTCGTTTATTCATGTTGACCTTCAAAAAATATCTAATTCCAAAATCCTACTATACAGAGTATTAATTTTTCAAACTTGAATTAAGATTTTCCAAATAGATCTCTGAGATTATTCTCTGAAACACTGCTAGAGTTAATTAGTTAGAAATAGTGCCGGATCAACTCGAGTATTGTTTAGGTTGATACTCCAATGAAGATGAGGACCCGTGACTCGTCCAGTTTGTCCAACTTTCCCAATTTGTTCTCCTGTTTTTACGATCGAGCCTACCTCTACGTCTATTGTGTTCATGTGACAGTATAGCGAAATTAGACCATGTCCATGATCCAAAATTATCGTGTTGCCATTGAAGAAATAGTTGCCGGTCGCGCGAATAATACCAGGCGCTGGTGCATATATTGGTGTACCTTCATCGGCAGCGATATCCATGCCTGAATGAGGACTCCGAGCCTGCCCATTAAAAAACCTTCTCAAGCCAAAAGAACTACTTCTGACTCCCTCAACTGGTGGTTCCATCTTAAAAACAGGTTCCAAATTGTCAGTCCAAGTAGAAAACGCTGTGTCCATTTCAGCTCGTTCGCG
>CEVH01040461.1_pt1 | contig 14200 bp, 13 predicted proteins | sample 356521 | NCBI WGS metagenome assembly CEVH01 (sample SAMEA2623446, study PRJEB7988) | marine metagenome | isolation source: saline water (ENVO:00002010), including
GGTAATAAATCTGTTAACCCTAACGTTACATCTTGATCTAATTGTCCCCCTCCCTCTAAACCACCGCCTGCTTTTGGTAAAACACTAACGAGAGCGCCCCCTGAACCTGATCCGCTTGCAGCTGCAATTACGCGCCCTGCTCTATCAACAGTTATATTAGCATTAGTATACTGCGTACCAGTAAGAGTAGGATTATCCGCGATATTTTCTAATGATAATGTAACATGATCAGTTAAAGCCCCACCGCCCGCTAATCCATAACCGGGATTGACTTTTGTGCTTGTAGGCACTTTAGATGGATCGATAGCACTTGATGTGCCTGTTGTTGATCCTTCTTTAACAACGATGGACTTACCAGTGCTATCAAAACCTATATACTTATTAGCACGATTTGTTGCTGTTTCCGTTACATTAACAACGTCATCATCGAAATCTGTTTCTTTGAATCCAATTTTTTGATCAATCTTACGTTGCAAATCTTGGCTTACTGCAGTTAATTGATCTAATTGTCTGTTAAGTTCACGAATGTTAAAACCACCTGACGGTGGAAAATCAGTTGTTCTTTCTTTTGTAATGTTTCTAACGATTGCTATTGTACAATCCGACTGTCCTGCATTGAAAACCACTGTACCTGATAAAAAACCACCATCGTCAGCCGCAATAGTTGTAACGCTGTAGTCTGTAGTTAATGCTTTTAAATTGCCGTCAACATAAACATCTAAATCTTTCGTTTGGAAAAATGGGAAGTTTACAGAAAACGTAGTCTGTGGAGTATTCCCTACTGAGTAAGAAATTCTTGTAGCCAGTTCTGTAATGTTTAAATCAGTCATTCAAGCCTCCGCGATTGAAAGATGCTGTAATACGTTTTGCTAAACTACGCACAATTATTCACTTTCTGCCACTGTATCAAATAGCAAATTAAGATGTGCAATATTGCCAAACGGCAACAAACTTTTTACTTCTTTTGCATTTGTCTGTCCTGACAAAATATCTCCTGCAACATTTGTCATTTGCATAACTTGGCCTGCTGCTGGCCCTAAAATACCTGATGCACGTTGTCGGTCTGTTACGAAGTTACCTTGACCTATTGCACGTTGTACTGACAAAGAACCGCCACTTAATGTATGCAAGGCATTGTCAGCATCTATAAACCATCCTGTCCATCCAGATCTTGCAACACCCTCAAACAACAATTCATCAAGCGTCATCTCTTTACCGCCTAACTGTTCATTTCGAATATACGCAATGCCTGACCCAATAGCCGTCATCAATGCTATTTGTGTTAATGTGTTGCGGTCTGCGTCTTGTATAGCAGGAATTAGAACTCGTTGATGTGATGACATTGCAAACGATTTAAACTGAGTAAGCAATGAGATGTATTCATTTGACATAAACAATGGCTTTTCGCCAAGTCCGGGCGTAACTATTATTGTGTTTATTTCTTTTGACAAAGCTGCATCAAACGCATCTTTTGCGATTAGGTTATCCCACTCAACACTATTCGCGATAATGTTAGCGTCTGTGCGTTGCCACTTATCTCTCATTTTATAAATAGATTCGGCTGCAGGACGATCTATGCCTGATGCCGCAAGTCGTTCTGCTTGTCTTGCTGTTGCTGTGCCGTTTATCAATGCCTCCACATCAGACAATATTTTTGTGCTAACAACAATTCCTGTAGCTGTTTTTGCAAAATCATTCCACAACGACATACCATTAACAATAAAATTAGCAGACGCTAAACCCGAAAGAGCAGACTCAAACCTATTATGTATCCCAAACGTGTCGCCTAGATCAGATATTTGTGCAGCCCTGTTGCTTAACCAAAACTCGAAACTTTCACCGATGTCGCGATTTTGCGCTAAACCTTTTTTCCATACATCATTGTTCATTAACGCATCGTACAAACTGCCCATAGATTTGCGTAAACCATTGGCTGTAACAACACGCCCAATGTCGGGGCCAGCCGCCATAGCTCCTGTCAGTAAAGTTATCGCAGAATAATTTTTTGCAATGCGTATGGCTTTTGATACAAGTCTATCAGGATCTACTGGCATCATGTATGTGCCACGTAATAAATCACGCATAGCCGCTAAATCTTCTATAACAGAATCACGTTCTTTAGCTAGTTTAACTGCTTCGTCGCCTGATGCAGCATCTATACGTGCCCTGTAATTTTGTTTAACAATACCGATCGGCCCAGCCTCACCAGTAAATATATTTTCCGACTCCATATTTATAGAACCATATTTACGATACAATTCTATATCAGGAGCCATTGTGCGACTATATGTTGTTACGAGTGTTAAAATGTCGTTTTCTAAAAATTCTGCAAACTCATCATCAAATATAAAATCGAGTTCTCGTTTATGAAATCCGCTTGCTGCTCCTGTCATAACTGTATCATCCGCATCAATAAACGGCTTACTGTCACGCAATGTTCTCGCTATGCGTTCTGCTTCTTTACGAGTTAGTTTCCCAGATGTTTGTATTTTTTTAATAAAGTCTTCGTAGTTCTCACGTATTTTATCTTTACGCCACATGCGCGGTACATAATTTCTACGATTTGCATTTAATCCTTTTTTTATTTTTTCTATCTCTGCCTCTAAACGTTTGACCTCTGCTGTGTCGTTCCGTCTAGATGCTGCTTTTAAAGCTCTTGTTTGTTTGTCCCACGGAATACCTAACTCCATCATTTCATCGAAATACTTTGTTAATATTCCATCTACCTCTGCAACTGCTTCGTTTACTTCTGGTATATGACTCCGCGACCCTGTACGTTTTGCCTCTGCAACTAACTGTCTAAACTCATAAGCCGTCATAACTCTGCTATTTGGTCGTATACCAACTACCCCTGCTAACGTTCCAAACGTACCAGTGTTATATCTGGCGTTCATTTTTTTGTAACCGTCATACAAACTATTATGCAATCGTCCAATATCGCCACGATACCGAACACGAATCATCGTTTCTATTGCTTGTTCTGTTGCTTGGTTGCCAAATGCCGCAGTGTTTTTCATTAATCGAGGCACAACCTCAAAAACTTCTAACAACGCTTGTTTAGCATTATTGTCAGATGCGCTAAGTATGCGAGATATAGGTGACAATCTGTCTCCAAATGCCCACGTTTTCTCTACAGAGTTACCTTGTAGTTCTTCGCCTAATGTTTGAGGTCTTGCAGGCATATCACTAGCGGCTGCTCCTGCGGCTTTAGCTTCTGGGTCTGGCACATTTTTTGGTTTTAAGACACCATCTTGTGCAGATATATCAGAGTTTGCGGCAACTTGTTCCCCCATAACAGTACGTGCGGCTGCTTCTTCTGCATCCATTTTTGTGCCACGCTGAGTCATAATGGATTTACCGCCTAACCCAGCCACTCTAAATAAACCACCCAACGCATATGTACCAATGCCTGCCAACATTGTATTTGTTGCGGCATTTTTTGTATCGCCAGTTTGATCTGTTTGCGGGTATTCGCGCATCGCTGTTAAAGTGCTGACTTTCAATGATTGCTTTAGTATTTGTCTAGCACCGCCACGAACACCTAAAGCTAAGTATGCTTCTGGCAACAATGCGATTGCTGCAACTTCTCCTAAACTGTATGCTGTTGGCGCTTCTTGTATTTGTCGTTGACGCTCAATCATGCGCATTAAATATTTAGTACGCATCTGATATGCGTCTTCGCTTTTAACCTCGCTTGCAATCCATGACCCTGCATAAAAATCTATTAGTTCTTGGTTGCCGTCTTGTGCTAACCGTTCCTGCAAATTAAAATTTGGATCAGGTGCATATGTTGGTCGGTCTCGCACAGTTAATAATTCAGTAAGACCGGGTATTGGTTCTCCTATTACATCGTTGAGCGTATACAAAATATTATCCATTGTTTCCTCGTTTGGAAGAAACATGTCTGCAATACCCATTCTAAAATTACGCCACGCTAATGTAGCATCCTTAGGTCGTTCAGCTTCCCATTGTGCCATATACGATTGCGTAACACCTTCGTTGGCGTTCTGCATTGTAGCATCTGGCCCAACAGGAACAGTAAACCCTAGTCGTGCAGAAGCTTCATCTACTGTTTCGCCTGTTTTTAATGCTGCATCACCCAGATTAGGAACGTCTATACGCAATAAATTAGGACGTTCTTCTTCAATCTTTTCGGCACGTACCTGATTTATTAACGGCTGTAACGGATTTTTTTCTACAGGATCAATAATGGTTTCATCTGTCAAAGAAACCTCCTATAGTGTCTATAGCGCTCCGTACCCCACTTGCAATTCCTAAGTCATCATTAACCACTCTTTCTGCAATGTTGCCTGTTTTGTAAAAAGCTGCTGGGCCAAGCAATGATGGTTGTTTAGCAAATGTAACAAGCCTAGCTAAATCGCTATGGAATGAACGTTCTTGCATTACAGGAACATCTTTACCTATTGGGAAATGATAAGCAGTGCTAGCTTTGGTACCCGGCACCTTTATTTTTTTCCACACAAATTTATCATTTCGTTCTAAACCTTGTGTTGCAATATGTATTTCATAAAACATTTGTCCTGTTCGTGCGTCTTTTCTGCCGTTCTTAAACGCCAATCGACCAGACAACATAAGCAAACCTAAATCTACTTTTAGTTTGCCGGTTTTTGCCTCTGGACTAAACAAAACACTATCTGGCCCATCAGGACGTAAATTAAACATTTGTTCTAAATAGTTTTCATTGTCCTTCATATTCAGAAGCAAGGCATTTCTTGCAGTTTCAATCATTGCAATACTTACCTCATCATGGCTCATGCGTTTCTCTGGCGGTAGCTTGTCATTCATAAGCATCGCTTCTGGTGTATAAGCATGTAATTGATACAAGTTTGACCTATCATCATCTGCACGTTCTGGATCTGCTGCCATAAAAATGCTTGGCGTTGTGACATCTGCCATTTTATCTAACGCATAAGACGCTGCTTGTTCTTGTGATATGTTAGGATTTTCTGCGTATACTTGTTTTAGAGATGTTGTATACAAACTTTTTGTTTGTTGATCCATTGCGCTTGTAAAATCGCTTGCACTAAAACCAAATAAAATCCCATCAAAACCACCTTTACGCCATGATTGGAACTCATTACTCAAAGCAGAAGGTCTTGTAACGCTCAGATATGCAGACCACCAAGGCGACACCGACAACGCTCCACCTACAGATTGGTTCCATGCCTTGTCCCAAGCACGACCTAAAAACGAACTTTCTACATTACCTTTTATCAACGCATTAGGTATAGCTTCTGTATTTTGCAATGTCTCTTGTGTAGCGGTTTCAATGGTTCCTGCTGTTAATGTGCCTTCCGTTGCTCTAGCATCAGCTTTGAAAGCATCTATTGCTTGTATAGATCCTGTTCTTGCAAATGTCATAGCTTGTTTAAAATTAACTGGCACATTTTGTAAAAGATTAGTTACATCTTCTTTCAAATGTTTCCCCGAACTTTCTGTTATGCCGTAATAGATTTCTGCAACTTTTTTGATTTGCGAACTAGGCATCTGCAAAACATCGCTTGTGAATAAATTTCTTATTTGTTTCGGTATATAATTGTATTGGTTAAGCATTTCACCAACTTGCATAGCAAAAGCATTATCTTGTGGTATAGTTTCATCATTCAGATAATCATTTAGTTTTTTACCAACATTTCTTTCGAACTGCGCATCTATAAATTTTGCTTGGTCGCTATCCGTATTTAAAGGCGTAACGCTTGCCCCGGTTCCCCTTGCTTGAACTTCTTTAGCTATGCGAATGATTTCATCATTTCGTCTCATTAACCCTGCAGTAGCAGATGGTGGATATGGTCTACCCCGACTACTATGTGTTAAGGCATTGGCTGGCAAAATGTTAAATTTGGTTTGCAGCTCTTGCGATTTTTTTAAGTCAATCGCGTCTTCTGTTTTTTGTTGCAGTTTTTTTTCAGCAGCAGCATCTGTCGCAGCATCTCTAATTAAACGTTTTTTGTTTTCATTTATTTGGCTGCGAATTTTTTTTGCTTGGCGAGGATACTGGTCTATAAGTTTTCTGCCTAAACGTTCAATGTTTTCTTCAGATGTAAGTTTCAACATATTAGATAAACTCGTATCGAGATCTATACCGTCAATATCTAACTGCCGCGATATAACTAAGTCATTATATGTTTTAAAAATAGACGGTTCCATCTTATCGCTATTTTCAGCCAGATACTTTTCTTGATCCTCTAATGTCATTTTATCAAATCTTGCAAATTCTAATATTTGCGCTCGTTTTATTTTTGCGTCAAATCCATTAGTTGTAAGTTCATCTGCAAACACAGCTCGAAAACCTTTTTCTTCTTTGAGGTTCTTGCCGTATGCAGCAATAGCATTGTTTAAATATTCATTAGCACCAATAGCGTTGCCATCTGCCATCATTTCCGTAAAACGCGTTGCAATTCCTGTAACTGACATTTCAAATTTTTTGCGACGCACTATCGCATCGGCTTCAGATTGCGTTATAGTTCCACGGCTTTGTGCAACTAAACTTTGGCCTAGTTCTTCCAATCTTGCACTATGCACACCAATGTCTTCGACACCTGTTTGCGTTTCCATGGTAGCCATTTCAATAGCTAAATCCATGTCGTTCTCTATTCGTTGTACGCTTTCTTGTGTTTCAAGTTTTGTTTGTTGTTTTAATATACCATTTATTTGGGCGCTCATAATGCCTTGGAAGTTTGCAAGCAGTTTATTGCGAACCCTACGATTGGGTGTTGTTTTTTCTGATGTTATTCTTTGGTATACTTTTTTTAATTCAGAACCGAATAGTTCTGCATCTGGACGTTCTTGCTGACGCGCAATTTCTGCTGATTGATTAAAAAACAAAGCAGTTTTTTCTGCTATCTCGATGTTTTCATTTTCTGTATCTATTTCTTTTTGTCGGCTGATAGCTTCTTGTTGCACTTCTTTAGCAAGACTGCCTAGCACATTAGACGGACGCACATATGGCATATTGCCTATTGCTACATTTCTTTTTTCTCGCTCTAATGCCATTGTTGCCTCTAATTCTTAATTAAGGATTTACCGCCAGCAAATACTGTAGACAATGCGTTTCCGTATGCTCTTGTTGAGTCTTCTTTACCTTGTAACAACATACCTCTACTTGCGCTTCGTCCTGTAATAGAAGCTGCCAACTGGTTGCTTGCATCTCGTCTTTGGTTTTCTGCTGTCAAAGCAAGCGCAGATCTTGTTGAACTGTCGCCTCCATAAGCGGCTCGTAGTGCGCGGTTTCTTGCCTTACGCTCTTCACTTTCGCGTTTTAACTGCGCTAACTGTCGTTGTGTTTCAAGATCGCGTTGCGCAGCCGCTTCTTTTGCTCTAGCTTTTGCAATGTTACCTTGTTTGATAGACGAAGCCGCACCAACCACTGTGCTTGCAACCGTCAATAATGTTAAAGGATCTGCCCCCATTAGTACGCTAACTCCGCTTGCATTGATAGTATTGTTGCTTTCATTGGTTCGGTTAACAGCAACGTAACAGTAGGTTCTCTGCTGTAACCAAGGAAATTAAATTCATATGGGCCACTTCTAGCCGTCGGTTGACCCGATAAATCTTCTTGCACGTTTCTTGTTAATAATACTTCTTGTTCTGCTGTAAGCGATAATGTGTCGAATGTTTCAACAATAAGCCTGCTTAAACGTCTTTTGCGGCCTGATAATTGTCCTGCCCTTGTAGACGCATCAAACGGCATAGGTTTTAAATATGCCAAAAACGGCAATCCAACTTCCACTGATACTTGTGGCTCTATTGTGTCTGGTAATGTAAGCACCCCTAAAGGAGATACATCAAACATGCCTATAAAGGCGTTACGAACCCGCACAGCGACTTTGTGATTAGAATAGGTTGTTAACCCCGAAAATGTTCTACTGGCCCCTGACGAGGTTTTACGAGTCATTCCTAGATCAAAATATCTATCCGTATTAAATCGTTCTACAAAATATTCGCTAGTGCCTGCTATTTTGCGTTGCGTAATAACAAATAAATCATCATTCACACATGCAACACTTAAATACTTATCACCAACTGTCATAGACGAAAATAAATCTGTTTGACTCATAAACACAGATTCACTGGCAAAAGTTATTGTTGAATTATTGTATGTTGTTGTTGCTGAATCTTGCCCAGCATCGGATGTTCCGGGGAACCACAATGACCAGCCCCTTGTTTCTTCTTCTCTTATAGAATGAAAAACCGCCATAGAACCGTTTTCCATAACAAAAAATGCGTATTGTTCCGCAAAATTTGATGACGTTAATACAGCAGCATCAATAGGCGTTTGCACTAGATGTCCCGCTAATATGCTTATAGACGAACTTGTATACGCTTGATTAAGGTCTTTGTAAAAATATTCACGTATGTTTCTACCGTTGCCACGTTGCGCAAACAAGATGGCATTATCAAAAACATATGGTTTAACTCTTTTGCACCCGAAAAATGTTTGAGGTCGCACGTTTATATTGCTTGGCGTAATAGCTTCGCCCTCATCAACTGAGATATACATTTCTGCACCATCAGTTAAAACTGTTAAATCACGACCCGGTACAAGATATTCTATTTTTCGCACTTCTGATGTTGCGCAGTTAAAATCTATTGCGTCATCATCTGCAGCAGTTCCAACATCAAAATTAAAAAATTGTTCTATTTTGCTTGCTACTAAACCTGATGGTCGAGCAGGAGGGCCATTGAACCACAACCTACCTTCTCTAAAACAAGTAGTAGATGGATAGCCTCGCAAATCGCTGAATAACGGTTCTGCCCAATCTAAGGTTAAAGCAGCAGCTTGCGTAGAAATGCCGTCTTTCAAAGTCACAGTAGCATCATAACCATTTGACGCAAGAGCCGTAACTTCAAATTCTTTAAATTTATTACTGTCGCCAGTATCTATAATTTGAAAACGTTTACCAATATGATCATCATTCCAGATACCAGTTTGCGGTGTTGTTGAATTTTGTGTGTAAAATCCTGCAGCAACAGAAGTGCCAGCAGTATACGTGCCTTGTGGATGGCTAAATTTTATATGAATTTCGGGCCTTGTAAATTTATGATATGGCTGGTGTATTCTGGTCTCATCTTCGTTTTTATCAAACGTTACTAGAGACATGAAAAATTCAGAAGCAGTTAGTCGTTCTAATTTTCTTATTGGTACATCTTCGTGACAAATTATCATTGTGTCAGCAAATTGCGTAAAGTCTAATGTTTTTATTTGCGACAACGAATATGGAGTTTCTAATTCGTCTACTTTTTCCCATGACGGAGATGCAAAAATGGAAATACGGTTTGGTGTAAACGCTAATAAATAACTTTGTTCCTCCGAAAAAATAAAAGGAATTAATCGCCCATCGCCTTGCAATCGTGATATTAAATCTGATCCGGGTCGCGTTGCCACCCCACCTTGCGCTAATTGTCTAAAGTTACGCATCCGTAATGCGCCCTGCAAGTAATGTTTTAAATCAGTCCTGCCACGCATACGTGGATCTAATTCTCCACTTGAGAACGTAGATATTGTGGACATCGCCCTTGCCATTAGAGAAGTCCTTCGTTACCTGATCTTGCACCGCGCCTTGCATCCATCATTTGCCCTGTGTTTAATACTCTTGGAGATGATTGACCACCATCTTGCGCTCTTGCTTTGCGACGGTAAACATCTCCTGCAGCCATAAGCATTTTAGATTTGGCTTCATTTTCTGTTAATGCTAATGCAAACATACTAGCCAATCCATAAATTATGGACATACGAAAATGTGGAGGCCAGTATCCTACTGGTGGCTCTATAACACGATCAACAGAAATAACACTATTGCTATCAGCATCAATAAGCAGTTTGTCACCTTCCATCTCCCATTCGCCTAAAACAGAACGACCTCGTTCTAATACGTTCCAAACTCTAATGGTGTTGCTTGGTATTTGAAAAACACCCAATCCTGTAGGGTGTGTTATGCTAGGAATAAAACTTGTTGTTGTTGTCTCACTAGCAAAACGCCATCGAGTTTCAAACAATTCAGCTTCTATCAAGTCTTCTAGCACAGTATTGGCGACAAGTGCTTGCGTAGTTTGGTCGTTTAGTGAAGTAATCGGATTGTCACCTACTAAAATAAGAGCAGAATTAACTAAATCTATTTTTGTTTTACTCACTGATCACCTACCTATTAAAAAAAGGGTGAGCAGAACGATGAAAGAGCCGAAAACCGTCCATACTCACCCCATACCCCGAAGGGATCTATCTGCTGTCAGTTGCAGTTATTGCATCCAAGTCGCCTGTATCTACAGTGCCACCTGCATTTGCATTTACAATTACTTGACCGACACCATCAGATGCTTTGACTAAAATCACGTCGTTAACGTTCAGAAACTCAGAAGCACCATTAAAGTAGCCAGCAGCATCAACAGTATTTTTTGCATCAGAAGTTGAATACATATACTGCGTAAATCCTGCACCTTGGGCTACTCGGGAAAGTGTATTAAAAGTAAAAGCCATATTACCCTCCCTATTCCGTGTACTTGACTTCTTCAATACCATCATTGTCAATAATGACGGCACCAAGAGCCAAAGAACCAACAAACAAGAACGCAGCATATTCGTTCTCATAAGATGGTGTAATTTGTGGTTCAGCGTTCATGCCAAGACCAATAGCAGAACGATGGTAAGCAAAACTCTTACGAACATTGCTACCGTCTACATCTAGACCAGAGAATGTCCAGTATAAGAAACCAAACCAACGTTTTGCAGTAATGCCAGTAGGCCAAGGTAGCTGATCAGGGCCGATATAATCAGCATCAGAAAACTGATCAATGCTAATAAGATCGTTCCAACCAGCAGGACTAACAGGCCAATACCGTTGTCCATCGTCTGGAACATCTCTGTTACCCATGCGTGTGTGTACATTTTGTACTTTCGCAAGAGTAAGACCACCAGAAGATGATTCAGAATCGTTGGTTGCTGCATCCATAGCCGCAACTAAGATTTCGTCAACCTTACGACCTAAAGCACCAGCTATTGCTTGTACTGTTACTTGTCGCTCATCAATGTTAGTTTTTAACATATCGAGTTTATCAACAAGTTCGCCAGCATAGTAGTCTGCCATTGTGACTTGAACTTTGGAGTGTCCAAGATTCATCAATGGAACTTTACCATGCCTAGCTTTTTGCCCAGCCGTTCCTTTTCCTATTTTTGGAAAAGTATCGTCTTGAGCAGACACCTTTTTCTCACGAACTGTGTTTCGGAGTTTAGAACCCATACGCTGGAAAGCAACGTGTACTTCACTCTCAAACTGTGAGATAAAGGTGGTATCAATGGTAGGAGCTGCCATTTGACTATCCAATCCTTTAAAAAGTTAATAACAAAATACGGTTGTTCCTAGCAGATGGGCTACTCTGGTTGTTCCTTTCGGGCCAGTACCACCATACTTTTGGGCCGATGTTATACCTGTATCTAAAGGATTTTTATTACTCTACGCACAAAAGCTAACAATTCCACTTTCTCAGTGCTTTATTGATTCTGCTATTAGGATCTCTAGCAGTTTTTGCGCTAGTCAATTTACGCTTCATGCCTTTCATGCGTGAGCAAAAAGACTTTCTTCTTTTAGCCGCTTTACTGCCTTTTTTAAGTTTAGACGGCTTCGTTGTAACAGGGGCTTTTAGATTACCGCCTGTTCTTCTATTGTAACTTGCGCGACCTTTCGCGTTCAAGCCACCACTTTTGCTCTTTCCTGCTTTCCGTTGCCATGCAGGAGTTTTAGCCATTATTTCCTCTTTTTAGGTTTTTTTGCTGTTTTAGCAGATTGTATAAATGCTTTTTTGGTAGGTGCGCCTTTTGTTCCGGGCTTCCTCATTTTTTCTCCGCTACCCGCAGCTATTCTACGACGTTTAGCATGAATATTGGCATACAAGCCGGGACGTTTTGCCATGTCACTTATCCTTATCTCTCATGTTGTTAAACAGATTAAATAATGTTTCTACCTTTTTCGTTAAATGTTCAACATCTACTTTTGTCTTAATAATGGCATACACCATACCACCCAATATAGCAAAAGCCGCAATAGCAGTATTTAGCAAGTCAAGTGCGTCGAATCCTTCCATCATGCCCCCGGTTTAGTAATCTTTTCCCCATGATCTCCCCCATCTGGCAGACAACTGTGACCTGACGGCAAATGCACAACTGCAGACCATTTAAGAGATGTTTTGTTTATCCAAATCTCTGTTATGTGGCCCCTTGCTGATAATCCGCGCCATATACGTTCTTCACCTAAACCTTTTAATTTTTCCTTTACTTGGTCTGTAGGCAAACATGGCATATAGCTGTTTTGTGCGTGAGCCATATGATACCAAAAGAACACCACTAACGATGCTACAGTTAATATCGCTAACTCACGCAGTTTCATTTACTTAACCATTTTTTTACGAGGCTTTTTAGGCTTATTTTTTTTAAGCGACATCTTTGATGTTGGGCCGGGGTAAGGCTTAAGTTTTCCCCCTTTTTTAGAATAAGGCATAGTAGTATTCCTCCGCTATCAGCCATTTTGTAAACGTTCAAAACCTTTTGTAACACGATCTACTAATTGATCGTCACGCACACCAGCAGCACCCCAGTATTTTTCTGTATTCATAAGTGCTTGAAGTTCTTCTAATGTTTCGGCTACTGGTGTAGAAGATGCACCATCAACATTGTTAGCAGATGACTGTGACAAACTCATCATCTCTTCTATTGCTACAACACCTTCTGCAGTAGTTGCTAACATATTAAGTGCATTTTTAGTGTCTTCTGACAGTTTTGCATCTGCCCATGCGTTTATTGCATCTATTCTGGTTTGACCGTCTTCGCCAAGTTTTGCTAGTTCTTGATCAACATTGGGTGCATTTGCTTGCATGGCTTCGACATAGTTTTGTATTCCTGCTTGGAATCCTGCGTTATCCAAACCCATTCCATGCGCTTGCTCACGCCAAAATGACAAAAGCGGGTCTCCGTCTTGGAACTCAACACCCTCCAACTCAGGAAGCGTATAATCCGACGCATTTTCTGGCCTATTAGCAAGACTTTCAGCTTTAACCTCAGCACGAAGATCATCCATCTTAGAATGGAACTTCTGCTCCAACTGAGTATATGACTCGCCAAATGTTTGAAGTCTAGCCTCTCCTTTCTCTGCATCCCAAAATTTTTCTGGTACATACTCAGGCCTGCTAGCTATCGATTGTTCTTGTGTCTCCACTGACTCTGTTGTTGGCTCTGGTGAAGATGTTTGTGACTCGCTCATTTGTTCCTGTCTCCGCTTCTTTCAGTTTATTTGATGTTTCTATCAACTTTATTATGTCCGCATATACTGATCTTCGACCCTCCATATATACGGCTTCTGAAGGATCTATTGGCGGCTGCAATATTGTATTCATTGTTATTGACCGCAAATACTCTAATACTATTTCTCCATCTTTTGATTCAAAAAAATTTGTTGCTAAATGTGCTACTGTACTCTTTGCTATTTGTTTCTTCATACAGGCGGCTCTCCACGTTGTTGCTCTAATACAGGCGCTAATTGCCCGACTGTTTCCTGCAATAATGCAGCTTGTTCTTCGGGTTTGCGTAACAAGTCTAACGGAATTTGTTGTTTTTCTGCATACCATTTAGCGGCTTTATCTTGATCGACAAGAACTTGCAGTATTTGTGGCCCAAACACACTAACCATACGCTGTAAAAATTGATCCATATTAGTTACATCTTGCATACGCTGTGCTGTAGCTAATGGTGATTGCGAAACAATTTGTATCTGCTTACCGTCAATGGTAGGTATTTGTATCAAGCCTTTGTCTTTAAGGATATAAATAACACGCTGAATAACAGGCTCTACCAATTCTTTCATAAGGCGACCAAAAGCTGGGCCTATTTCATTCGCTAACTGGGCCATACGTTCCGCAACCTCTGTAGCCGACATGGGTGTAGCTTCATGGGGTCTACCGAGTTGCTGATTGTACAATGCTTTTTTAATGTTATGACGCATATCATCTAACACTAATTGACCTACATCAAATCGTGCAGGCGTTTGCAATGGATCTATACGAGATCCGGGGGCGCGAGGGATGATGATTCCCGGTCTTAAGTTAATGCTATCTGGATTTATCACCCCGTCATCATCCGCTTGCCACATTCCAGTTACCGCCATATCAGCGTTCTCTAGAATTAGTTGCACTGTTA
>CEVH01052535.1_pt1 | contig 14200 bp, 11 predicted proteins | sample 356521 | NCBI WGS metagenome assembly CEVH01 (sample SAMEA2623446, study PRJEB7988) | marine metagenome | isolation source: saline water (ENVO:00002010), including
TTTAAAAACTTTTCAAACATGGGGCATCAGCATCAAAATCTTCAAGATGCAAGATTTGGAATGAAGGTTGGTCGCAAACGTATTGACGTTAGAGTGTCAGCAATGCCTTGTCGGAAGGAAAATCAAAAGCTCACGATGAGATTCCTGGACAAGCAAGATGGAATTAAAGAGCTAAGTGAATTACACCTTTCAGAGAGGCAGTCAGGAATCGTTAATTCCACCATGAGTAGAGATCAGGGGCTTGTTCTTGTGACTGGACCAACCGGATCAGGAAAAACAACGACGCTCTATGCATTCATTAATTCAATAAATCAGGATGACATTAATATTCACACAATTGAAGATCCAATCGAATACGAGATCGAGGGTATTAATCAGACGCAGACAGATGAATTTCACGGTATAGATTTTGCGACTGGGCTTCGTGCGCTTTTACGTGCTGACCCAGATGTGATATTAGTTGGAGAGTCTAGAGACGAGGAAACTGCTACTGCAGCCATTAACGCGGCTCTGACAGGTCACTTAGTTTTAACAACTTTACATGCCAATGATTCTCTGAGGGCGGTATCAAGATTAATATCGATGGGAGTAGAGCCTTATCTTCTAGGCGATGCACTTGCAATGAGTCAGGCACAGAGACTTGTCAAAAAATTATGTTCCTATTGTAAGAGAGCAGTGCCAGTCAGTAATGAAACTCAAGATTTATTTCATAGAAATGGAATTATATATGACCAAATTAATGAACCTATCTATGAGGCGGATGGTTGTGAAGAGTGTGGAGGAAGTGGATTTTTGGGAAGGGTTGCAATAATGGAAATGTGTCCAGTGAATCAACAGATTTCAGAGATGATATCCTGTGGATCCTCGATGGGAGATATGAGAAAGGAAGCTGCAAAACAAGGAGTACTTTCACTTTATCAGGAAGGAATGAAACAGGTCCTTTTAGGTAATACTACCTTAAAGCAAATATCAAAGCTTTCGCATTTCGGAGCAATGCAATAAGAAACAGTTCTTAAGGGCGAGTCAATGTAAAGGTGCCGTGGTCGCCTCGATCTGATTGATATGAAGCTTCGATTTTATTAATGTTTCCTTTGCCTTGATGATTAAAATTTCCACCTAAACTTCCTAAGTCTTTTTCTCCATTAAACGTCCATTTTTCATTTTTCTTATTAACAGAACATGTGATTCTGAAGCCTCCACTGATTACTCTGGCCCAAGTTGCCCAATAGTAGAATTCATACTGGCCATCTTTCTTTTCTTGGATGATACACTTGAGTTTACCAGTGTGACCGGTAGGAGTACTTTTCCACGATCCTGTCCAAGCCCCTGTTATATTGGAATGGGGAATGTCTGCGTTAAGCACAGCTTCATCCCACTGTTTTTGATATCTCGCACAATTAGAGAAACCACAAATAATGAGTAAAGGGATTAGCACATTTCTTATGAATTTAGGCATGGTTTTCAACAAAGTTATGAGAATTAAACTGGAAATGTTTAAGGGTAATTAAAAAATAATAAAATTGAATTTTATTTTAATCAATTTTTTCTGGAAGCATCTTCTTAATGGTATTATTATGAATATATCGAATTGCAAGTAATTCGTAATCAGGAAGTAATGATGCTTCGCTGCTTCTTGGTTTGGGGATAATTGAAGCAAGGAAAGGAATAAGAAATGTCTGAGGAAAAAACCAAAAATAGGATGGAGAAAAAGGTGGAAAGTCTAGAGGCAAGAATTAATGCTCTCGAAATTAAACTCGAAATTGAGAGAGAGGATCTTGATAAACTTAAAAAGGTCTCTGATAGAGATCACAGAAAATTAGAGAAAATCAGCCATAGTGGGCCTCCACCTCCAACTGCAGTGTCACCGGTTGGTCTTTAATCAATTACCAAAAGGATAATAGTCCTGCTAAGGGAGATCGGTTGCTGAGGTCTCGCTTATGAGAATTAGTCGAGAGATTTCAACATAATATCATAAACTCTCTCAACCATACCTTTGCTTTCATCCAATAAACCGGCAGAAAGTAGGGCATTGTCTGAGAGTTGTTCAGCAATCATTTTTGCAAGTTCTGGTTGATCTTTTCTTGCAGTTTCAAGTTTTTTAATTAGCTCGTGTTTTGGATTAAGTTCAATCTCGACATTTTGTGAATCAGAGAAATCAGGATTCATCTGTTTCATCATTTGTTTCATTTGTGGGCTCATCGCACCTCCAGGAATTAATGCAGCCGCAGGACTATTTATTAACCTTTCACTCGATTTAATGTCATTCACTTTGTCTCCAAGTGTTTCTTTCATCCAATCGCAGAGTGATTTCATTGAGTCCTCATTCAATCCTTCTCCCTCGCTATCGATTTGTTCAAGTTCGAGTCCAGACTTATCTATTGAAACGAGTTCCTTTTCTTCGTATTTGTTAAGGTTCCCTACAAGGTATTCATCGATGGGTTCACATAGGAATAAAACCTCCAGACTTCTTGCTTTAAAAGCCTCTAGATAGGGGGCAGCTTCAATGCTTTCACGATCAGACGAGACTTGATAATAAATAGCATCTTGGGATTCTTTCATCCGGCTCAGATAATCATCGAGACTGGTCATTGTGCCCTTGTCAGTCATTGATGATTCAAATCGAAGAAGTTTAGAGAGCTCGTCCCGGTGATCGTTATCCGTTATGACGCCTTCTTTTATAAAATGACGGTATTGTTCGTAAAAATCATTGTAGTTTTCCTCATTAGACTTGGCTTCGCTCTCCAACAATTTAATGAATCTTTTTGTTATTAATCGATTCAGTTTACGGATGAGAGCACTATCCTGCATCGTTTCTCTGGAAATATTAAGAGGCAAATCCTCACTGTCGATGACACCCTTGAGAAACCTGAGCCAATCGGGCAATAGTCCTTTAGGCTGTCCATCGATAAGAACCTTATTACAGTAGAGGGCAACTCCAGGATCGATCTGACCAAAACCGAATTTTTCGGGATTCTCCTTAGGAACAAATACTAACGAATTTATCATTAGAGGGGCATCAGCATTGAAATGTAATCGGTATCGAGGTTCATCAAAAGCCTTTGCCGCGAACTTATAAAATTCAGTGTACTCTTCCTCAGAAATCTCAGACTTTGATTTCATCCAAAGTGCTTCGATATTGTTAACCCTTTCACCGTTGAGCATGATGGGAAAGGGGACAAAGCTTGAATAGCTTTGAAGGACTTCCTTTACCCTGTCATTTTTTGAAAATTCCTCGTGCTCTTCCCGCAGGGAGATTGTGATACTCGTGCCTCTATTTTCTGTATTAATTTCGCTGATCTCGTAACCTGTCTTACCATCGCTCAGCCATGACAATGTAGTCGAATTTTCTTTCCATGATTTTGTTTTTACCTCAACGTCATCACTCACCATGAACGCACTATAAAACCCGACCCCAAACTGTCCTATGAGATTAGTTTCTTTCTGGGATGACTCGGAAATTGATTTTATGAAGTTTTTTGAACCAGAATGAGCAATGGTTCCTAGGTTTTCAATGAGTTCGTTTTCGTCCATTCCTATACCATGGTCAGAAATGGTGATAGTTTTCTTTTCTTCATCGGTTGTGATGTTGATCTGAAGTTCTAAATCGGGGTCGTTGATTTTATTTCCGGTTAACTCAGTATACTTCAGTTTTTCAAGTGCATCAGCAGCATTTGAAACAAGTTCTCTGATAAATATTTCCTTGTCGGTATATAGTGAATTAATGACTATATCCAGAAGCTGTTGAACTTCGGCTTGGAATTCTTGTTTTTTATTTTCTTTACCCATTAGTGCGTGACTTTAAATTTTAAGTTTGTGTTGTCAACGAGACAAACAATAGTTTTGTATAATGAAATTTCGTATGAAGAATTTTTCGCCTAATTTAATTTTATCATCATTGATTTAAATAAATCTAATATACTGAAAGCGCGTAAATAATAATCATAGGTAATAACTTGATATGATAATAACACTTTCCCCTGCAAAGACTCTTGACTTTGATGGCAATTGCTTAACTCAAAAACATTCAGATCCTGAATTTATTTCTGATTCAAAAGTATTGGTGAATGGATTGAAAAAAATTAGTCAAAAAGATCTTGGTGAATTGATGAGCATAAGTGAAAAACTATCAAAATTGAACTTTGATAGATACCGAGCTTGGTCAACACCTTTTAATATTGATAACTCGAAACAGGCTTTATTGGCTTTCAAAGGGGATGTGTATACTGGGTTTAATCTAGAGGATTGGAGGGCTGGAGATTTTGATTTTGCTCAGAAAAGATTACGAATACTCAGTGGATTGTACGGTTTACTACGGCCACTTGATCTGATTCAAGCATATCGTCTAGAAATGGGGACTAACTTTAAAAATAAAAGAGGAAAAAATCTTTATGAGTTTTGGGGCAAAAAATTAACATCAGCCCTGTCTCAAGCTATCAGTGAAACTAAAAGTAAGGCGTTGGTCAATCTGGCCTCTAATGAATATGCTAGTGCAATCGATCTTAATAGTATCGAAGTGGACGTAATCACTCCGACCTTTAAGGATTATAAGAACGGTAAATATAAATTTATTAGTTTCTATGCTAAAAAAGCTAGAGGGATGATGGCTGATTTTATTATCCGTAATAAAATCAAGACGCGATCAAAATTATTGGAATTTAACACTGACGGTTATTACTACTGTCAAGAATCATCCACGCTCGACGAGCCTGTGTTCTTAAGGGACTAAAATTTATTATTTTGAATAATAGATTTTAACTTGATCAAATAATTTTTTAGTAAGTGATCTTCAATTGCATTAGGGAGTCTTTTAATGATTTCTTTGATGTGTGACTTAGGAGTTTTTCCTGTCGGGTCAAGATAAAGAAGGAGACGATTCCAGGCGCTTATATCTTTATGAATATTCCCAGAAGGGTCAATGTAATGTAACTCACCAACATGATGGAATCTTGAGACCCTAGGGGGAGTACGGGGCACAATGTCGTGTCTATTAACTATACGAAAACTTCTACCCTTGGATATGTAATCATAGAGTCGACGAAAGTTTTTACACCCTACACGAGGTGATCCAAAAGTATAAACGAGGTGAGGTTTTATTTCTTGATGGAACATATGAGCAGCAAAAATATTTGCTATTGCACCTCCAAGACTATGACCCGTGATAATAATTTTAGAATTCGCATTGCTTATGGCTCTAATTTTAGAAATTAAGTCCTCAGCAATTTCGGATATTCCAAGATTGAAGCCCCTATGTACCCGATCTTTTGATTGAAATGGTCCACTGCAGAATTGTGCATCAATATTTTCTTGCCATAGATCTATATCGAATTCGCTACCTGTAAAAGAAACCACGGTCACGTCATCAGATGAAGCTACAAAACCTCTAGCGTTATTATTATCAAATGGTGAAACTGATAACATTTTCCATTCTTCAACCAGTTTATGGCCGATTAGCTCTTTGGGTAAGTACGCAGCTTCAGATAATTGACAACAACTGTAGGCGTTATTTAGGCTGAACCCTAAAGCGTTGAGGTCGAATTTTAACATGTCACTACTGTAAATGTGATAAATTTGGTGAGGTCAGCTTTGGGTTTTGAGAATTTCAATCATGGCCTGCCCCATCCCTTCTCCAATTAGCCAATACGTCTCGGCATTGCAACACCAGTGATACCTTATTGGGCGTGGTGAAACGGAACCATCACGAAAAAATCCACGTGTTTCAACGTAGCGAGTTGAATGTTTAAATTCTGGTATTTCGGTTACTGCTTTTTGAGAATTTATGATCATAAGTCGCCTGTCTATAGATTGATCCCATCCACCGAAGCCACTTCCAGCTATGACGAAAGGAAGATTGTTTGCATTGAGGTCCCTTCTTACGTCTTTTATCAAATTGATAAGATTCTTTTTGTACTCTTTTGAGTCTTTCATGCTACATCCATCATTCCATCCTTGATGCCAACCAAATCCAGCTAGTTCCAATTTTCTGCCTTTTAACGCCGGAAAGTATTTGTCCACGTTGGAGATTACGTCTTTGGTTTTGCTTATCAGGTGATCGTACTGAACCCCTATATTGTCTCCTCTCGGTTCATTATCTTTGGGTCCTGAGCTTGGTGGCCTCCAGGGCCCAGCAAGACTGGTTCCACCAGGACCAAATTTCAGAAGAATGATAGGTTCGTCTAAATGGTCGCCAAGCAACCAACCAAAGCCTAGTTCAGGTCCTATTGAACCTCGTCCTGCAAATCCTCCAACCGTTAAATTGCCGTTCTTATTTAGCCAACTAATCCAAACATCGCTCCTCGTTTTCCATTCACCACTCGCTGTAATTAGTTGATTGAATTTTTTTGATGTCTTTGGATTTTTGACGAGTTCTTCAAGTGTTCCTTTCTGATCCGGTCTGCCTTTAATGAGACCATGGCCCTCCATATTGGACTGACCTGCCAAGATGAATACTTTGACTGGCAACCGTTTGGCGTCACGCTTTTCACTAAAAACCGGCAGCTGGATATTAAATAAAATTAGAAAAGAAAATGGTAATACAAATCTAGACATTAAATATGATTTTTAATTAGTTGATTCCTTCGAATTATTTTCTGTTAGTAATGTTTATGTTCGTTTATAATAGTGATAGGTGGAGGGTGTATATATAATTATTATTTTAATCGTAGTGCTGGCAACAGCTTTAGTTCTTTTTTTCTTTTTGCAGTCGAGGGAAATCAAAGATAGAAGGCGTAAATTAATTGCTTCAGCATTTCCCAAGAGTTGGGACGAGATTTTGAGGAAAAATTTCCCTTTATACAAAAAACTACCTGAAAATGTGCAAAAAAAGTTACATTCATATATCAATGTTTTTATGGATGAGAAGACTTTTGAGGCGTGTGGAGATTTGGAAGAGTTGACCGAAGAAATGTGTGTTACGATAGCCGGTCAGGCTTGCCTTCTTCTTGTTAATGGAAGGTGTGGGTTTTACGACAAACTTACAACTATTCTAGTCTATCCTGATATGTATAAGGCAGACCAGAAGCAAAATAAGGATGGAACGATTGGAGGAGGAGGCACACGTTTGGGGGAGTCTTGGGAGCAAGGAACTATAGTCCTATCTTGGAAACATTCACTTAGGGGACCAGCAATAACTAATGATGGTCAAAATTTAGTGATCCACGAGTTTGCTCATCAGTTAGATCAATGGGACGGAATGGCCGATGGGGCTCCATTAAGAAGTTTCAGCGAAGAGCATAAGGATTGGAGTAAAAATTTTTACGAAGCCTACAATAAACACGCTGAGCGTTTTAGGAAGGGGAGAAAGCTTGTCATTGATGAGTATGGAGCTACGAATCCTGCAGAATTTTTTGCAGTGGCTTCTGAGACTTTTTTCGAAAAACCGAGAGGTCTTCTAAAGCGCTATCCAGCAATTTACAACGAGCTTAAAAATTTATACGCATTGGATCCAATTAATTGGTAATCTCACCATACCCATCATTTTTAAGATAGTCTTGATATTTATTTATCTAAAATATCGATTTTTCCAAATCTTTTAACTTAGAAAGATTTTAAAAATTTTGGGTGTTATTGATCAAAAAACTCCAAATATTCTCATTTTTGATAAAAAAAAGCCTTTCAAAAGTGATAATTTTATAAAATATGATTTGCTAATGCTAAAATATTAAATAATTTAAAATATCTTATTAAACATAATATCGAAGTGGCAAAACTATTATCAGACTGGGTTAAAGAGGACATTGCTGATGTCAAAGGAAGGTCCATTAGGTGGCTTTCTGAGAGACATTTCTTCAGAGATCCGATGCGCCCGATCCAATCAGATAGAGATTTTTTCTTTTCTCCAGCTGACGGGGTCATTATCTATCAAAAAGTAGTTAAAGAGAACGATGCCGTTATTGAAATCAAGGGGCGCAATTATTCTCTAAAAGAGGCTGTTAGAGATCCAGAATACCCTAAGGGGTTAAGTTTGGTGATAGGTATTTTTATGACATTTTATGATGTACATATTAATAGGATCCCATACCCAGGAATTTTAAGTCATAAGGAACTTGAACCGATAGAAAGCCTTAACCGTCCAATGCTTGCTATGGAAAATGCATTAATTGATGAGCTTACAGTTGATCATGATAGTGCTGATTACCTTCATTCGAATCAACGTGTGCTCAACAAGGTCTCAGCTATCGACTTGGATATGAATTATTACATCCTTCAATTCGCAGACTATGACGTTGATTCAATTACGCCTTTTGATATGAGTTCGTTCAGGTCCTATGAGCAGAATGAAAGGTTTTCTCAAATTCGTTATGGGTCTCAAGTGGATCTGATTATTCCACTCACAAATTCTCTTAAATTTGAATTTATGCATGAAGAGGGGACTCACGTCGAGGCCGGTATAGACCCATTACTTAAAATTCAACGTCCATTCGAACAATCATGATTGAATCTAAATCTCAGCGAGTCATTTCAAAACCCAGTAGTAAATCCTCTGTGGTTAACCCATTTGTTCATTCTTCGTCTCCGTCAAAAGCCTGGAATCTTAGTCATTTAGATGTGCCTGCTTTTTTGATGTGTCCGCCTTTATCATATAACACCTCTCAACCTAATAATATTTGGATGGATGACTTAGATGAGATGGACCGTAAGGTTGATGATAAGAAAGCGGCAAGACAGTTTCAGGCTTTGTATCAATTTCTATCTTCTCGTGGAATTGTTCAATTATTACCTGTGCCCAAAAATTGTGACCTTCAGGATCTTATTTTCACTGCTAATCTGGGTATTGTATTAGAGCATCTTCCAGCAAAGGATACTGTTATTGTTTCGAATTATAAATCGAAGCCTCGAATTGGAGAAACAGAGGTTGGGGTTAAGTTTTTTCAATCAATGGGCTATAATACGATTGTTCCTAGCACAAAGTTTGAGGGTGAAGCCGAACTCAAGCACCTCTATGATAACGTTTATGTCGGCGGTTATGGGTTGAGGTCACAAAGAGAAACATATGAGCAATTAGAGAATCAGTTTGGAATGAAGATAATTAAGGTGCGTGAAGATGATCCGTATCTCTATCATTTAGATTGTTCGATATTTCCTCTCACTTATGAAAAAACGATTGTTTGCACAGAAATATTATCCTCCAAGGAAATAAAGGAAATTGAGGGAGTGACCGAAATTATTGATATTTCACGTGACGAAGCTCTACCAGGTTTATGTAACTCGGTACGCCTTGGTAATTATTTGCTCAACGGTTCTCACATTAATGAGCTAAAAAGAGGAACTGAAAACTATCGGTTGGAGATAGCAAAAAACAGACGGTTAGAGGATATTGCTGCAGATAATGGATTTGAACTGGCTCTTTTCAATTTGAGTGAATATCAAAAGGGAGGAGCGGCTCTTTCGTGTATGGTTATGCACCTGAATAGAGTTTCTTATCAGTATCGATTAATCTAAATTGGATTATCCTAATAGATTTAAGTTTTGCCAACGATTAGATTTCCATCGTTTCCAAAACAAGGTGCCTTGAAACATGATGTAAATCATTGCTAGTGCCCAGATTATGGAGGAACCATAATCTTTGAAAAATGTTATTGCCAAAGCGCCACCTACACCAAGAATGACTGCGCTCAGAAAGATATTGGCTTTTGATGTCCATTTTGTATCGCCGGTTCCTTGTAGTGCGTGCAGATAGGTGACGTTCATCGCATCGAACCATTGAGCGAGACTGATGAAGATGATAGAGCCACAGGCTATTTCTATGATTTTAACCTCATTGGTAAAAAAAGACACCAAAGGGTATCGAAATATAAACATTAGAATTCCCGCTGAAAGCATGAATAGGGAGTTGATTCTAAAACAAATTCTTACATGTTCCTTTGCGGTCTCTGAGGAGCCTTTTCCTATAGAGTTAGCAACTAATGCTAAGAGGGTGGTGGCGACTCCCTCTGCAGGCATAAAGGTGAATTGCATAAAACGAGTGAGAATTGTTGCAGCTCCAAGTGCCTCCTCCCCGTAGCAAGAAATTAATGCTACAATCAAAACTCCCCACGAAAGAACATCAACAGCACCCTGTATTCCTGCAGGAATACCAGATGAGAAGAGCTTATCAATACCCTTGAAAGAGCGGATGAATTTGTGGGTTTTCATTCTTTTATTAGAGGGAGCAAAGATGAAATGCATGAAGAGTACGATACATTCAATGCCGCTTGCCATTACCGTTGCCCAGGCTGCTCCATCAAATCCAATTTTTGGAATAGGGCCAAATCCGAAAACAAACCCGTAAGTGAGAATAAAATTTAATAGTAAACCCAAAAGGCTGCATAAGAGGACAAATGAAGGTCTTTTTATTCCTAGATAATAGTTGGCTATTGCATTGGTGGCCAAGACACCGGGGAGCGCTAGTAGGCTAATTTTAAAATATCTTGATTCTAAATTTCCGAGACCGTTAAGTTCATTTCCTGAGAAAAACTCAAAAATGGAACCAATAGGCCATAGTGCTATTGAGATTACGCCAATGGCAACTGAGGTGATAATGCCCAGCCATGCGTAATGGCCGCATAATTCTCTGCGGTCAGCTCCATAATTTTGTCCGACTAGTGCGGTTATGATTCCTAAGAAAGAATAAGCGAAGCTGACTATGACAAAGATGCTCATTGAGGGGAGCGTTATTGCTGCTAACTCTGTGCTTCCAAGTTTTCCGAGAACCCATGCATCAGTTGCCTGCATCCCCGCAAATGTGCAGTTCAATAGAATTACGGGCATGGCAAGTCTTAAAACAGCCATATATGAGGGTGTAGTCAGCATCTGGTTTTTTTTATGGTCTGACTGTTTTTTCAAAACGAATCGTGATTTTTGATATCTAAATTACTCATTCAAATGCAGATGAGTGCAAGTTGCTTTATTTGGGTTTGTTAAATTCTTAGGTTACCAAAATTCTATTAAATTATAAATAATATAGAAATTATATTTGATTATATGAAATTATTGATAATATTATAAAAACCATAAATACAATTTATATGAGAATTTTAAGTATATTTATTTTTATCCTTGGGATGAACTGCCTCATTTCTTGCAAGAAAGACGATCAAGCTAATAACGATCCGAAGCAGGCAAGCCAATCCACGGTTAAATTATTAAGCTGGTCTGAGTATTTCGATCCAGAGGTCATAGAGGAATTTACTAGGGACACTGGATTAAATGTTGATTACATCACCTATGATGATCCAGATGAGATCGAGGCAAGACTAGCTTCAGAGCCAGGTAAATTTGATGTAGTCATCGCTGATGACCTTTCAATTAATAGACTTTCGGAATTGAGATTGATTCAACTCATAGATGATAAAGTCTTACCAAATTTTTCCAATATTTCGAATGAGTACATTGGTAAGAAATTTGATCCTGCTAATGATTATTCTCTTCCATATATGTGGGGAACAACACTCATTGCGTATAGGGCTGATAAAATTGATCAACCTGAGGCATCATGGAAAACACTGTGGGATAAAAAATATCAGGGTAAGGTAATGTTGATTGATGACAGAGTTGAAGGTTTGGGTATTAGCATGCTTTCAAAGGGGTTGCCTATTAACAGTTCTGTTCCAGATCATATCGAGTCTGCCTCTTCTCAGATCGTTGAAGGTATTAAAGGGAATGGTCTTAGGGTTGGTAGTGATGCTGATGTCAGGAGCGGTTTGTTGTCAGGTGATGTTTGGATTGCTTCTTGTTACAGTGGGGATGCTGCGATGATTGCTTTGGAGAACGAAAATATTCAATTTTTTATCCCAGATGAGGGAGCCCCTTTATGGATGGATAATTTCTCGATAGCCAGTGATTCAACTAACGTTAACGCTGCTCATCAATTCATAAACTATATGTTGAGAGCGGATTCAGCGGCAAAAAATGCAAATTTCACTTGGTATGGGACTACTAATAAAGCGGCTCTAGACTTGATTGATAAAGAATTGCTTGAAGATGAAACTATTAATCCTCCGGAGAAAGTTCGTTCACTTTGTCAGTTTTATTATGTTCCTGATGGTGATAGAGATGTGCTCCTTAATAAAGCTTGGAGCAAAGTGGTTGATGCACTGAGGGCTAAGCCTAAAAGTGAGTACAGTACTGACGTTGCATCAGGTTCTGACTCGTAGCTTTTAATCAAATTACCTTATCATTTTTCCAGAGGGGCCAAGTTCTCAAAAAATGAATTCAATAAGAACTCGTCTACTACTGGTTCTTTTGGCAGTTGGTCTAATACCGATGGTATTTGTTGTCCTGGTTACAAACCATGGCACCAGAAATTCGCTTGAGGAATCGGAGAGAGAAAAAATAGCGGCTGTGACTTATGAGGTGGCAAGGCAAGCCAAGCTTGTTATGAATTCGGCTGGTAATGACCTTGTCGCTTTGCAGGGTAATAGAATTGTTACTGACTCGACCATTCCTTTAGATATTAGGGTTGAGGAAATGAAAAGGTTGGTGGCTGCATATAAAATGTTTGATGACATAACGCTTTATGATTCAAAAGGCGTCATTGTTCGGTCAACGACTAATGAAAATCACCCTGAACCAGAAGAAAAAACTTTGTGGTTTAAAAAGTGTCTGTATCAACAAGAAGTGATTACATCTCGCCCTCATCATGTCGTAGGAGAAGATGGATTGCATTTGAAAGTCTACATTCCACTAAATTTGGCCTCTTCAGTTGAGCAGTTTGTGCTTCGGGCAAGACTTAAATTTGATCCGATGTGGGACTTGGTTGATGGGATTAAGATTGGTGATAAAGGAGAAGCTGTGCTCCTAGATCCACGGGGAAGGTTAATAGCAGGAAGAGATAAGAAGTTGATATCACGGTCTTATTTTAAAGGGGGAGTGACACCGTTCTGGAATGATAGTGAGGGATATGTTAAAAAAGATGGTGAGGAATATTATTTTCATAGTGAAGTCCTTACCGCAATGGAGACAGGAGTTGGTGAGGCTTGGGTTATTGCTTGTTTGAGACCTAGGTCTGAGGTGCTTGCCTTTGTGCAGCAGGCCGTGACCATGCAATCTCATATTGCTTTACTTGTTCTGGTCGTTACTGCTCTGATTGGATTCTGGTTGGCTAAGATGATTGCAAATCCAATTGTCAGAGCATCCTCAATTGCCCGCAGGGTTGAAGAAGGGGACTTAGATGTTCGAATGAATGATCATGGAGTAGCAGAAATAAAGCAGCTTGGATTATCTTTTAATGGAATGCTTGATGAAGTTCGCAATCATAGGTTCGAGCTCGAAGCTATGGTTGATTCAAGAACAAAGAGCCTTAGAAATTCACAAAGTAGACTAGAAGATACCTCCGCCCAACTAAGGGCATCTTATGAGGCGGCCAGAGATGGAATTATTGTCGTTGGTGTTGATGGAAATATTATTACAGCTAATCAGCGGATAATGGAATTTTTTCATATGGATGATGATTGGGCTTTAGCAAACGTATCAAATTTTGCAGATAATGTTAGATCGAAATTTATCAATCCGAATCAGTTTGTTTCCGAATGGACCAGCATTAACAATGATAATTCAACTGTTCAAGACCTTGAATGGGAGATAACAGATCCATCTGAAAAAATATTATCTGTTTACACCTCCCCGGTGTTACTCCCAAATGGCAATCAGATTGCAAGATTTTGGAGTTTTCATGATGTTACTGAAGAGAGAAGGCTTCAGAAAGGATTAGAGCAGGCCCAGAAAATGGAGGCGGTGGGTAGATTGGCAGGTGGCGTTGCTCATGATTTTAATAATCTTCTTACAGGAATAATTGGTAACTTGAGTCTAGTAAAATCCTTTGATGATCGTGGATCACATGAAGCAAACAAAGACTTTATTCTTTCAGCGAAAAAGGCCAGTCATAGAGCAGCTGAATTGGTGAAACAATTGTTGGGGTTCTCTCGTCAATCACATCTTGAGCTCGACTACTGTCAGGTGAATGAGGTCATAGATGAAGTGAAAAGTCTTTTGAAGAGTACTATTGATCCTAAGGTATTAATATCCACTGATCTATTAGACAACCTATGGACGGTTGAAGCTGATAGCACTCAAGTCGAACAGGTCATAATGAATTTATGCGTTAATGCAATCGATGCGATGAATGGGTCTGGTGGGGAACTAAAGTTAGTGACAGAAAATGTTAAGATTACACAAAGTAATGGGCATGAGTTTTCACATTATGAAAAAGGTGAATACGTTAAAA
>CEVH01115050.1_pt1 | contig 14194 bp, 8 predicted proteins | sample 356521 | NCBI WGS metagenome assembly CEVH01 (sample SAMEA2623446, study PRJEB7988) | marine metagenome | isolation source: saline water (ENVO:00002010), including
ATGGATATGTGGTCATTTGTTACTCTTCTCCATGTTAGGACCAGCAAGGGTAAGTTGAGCATTTTCCATCACTGTCTTGCCACCTTTTGAGTGAGGAATGATGTGATCGATGTGGACTTTATCACCGTTCTCAACATCAGTGATGGGGATGATTTCACCAGTCAGAGCACACTTACCCTGTTGACGAGACCACAGAATACGGCGCCATTCCTGAGGGAAATAACGAGTCTTATCCTTAGTGACAACAATACCACGTTCTTTCAACATGGGGATGAACTCATTGCGGATAAGTTCCAGACGGTGCTTCATCTTGTAATTGGTGTTAGCACCATACAGATCCTTGAACTTACAGGAAGAACGACCAGTCTCGAACCGTGCTTCTTCCTCACCCCAATACTTACCAACCAACTCAAGATAACACTCAAGGAAGGATTGATAGTCCAGTTTGTTGTTATCTAGGCGATGAAGTTCATCACCCTCTGCATAGATTTCAACCAGAGCACAGTAAAGATCAATCAGACGGTTACGAGCACCACCAAGTTTGGTGAAATCACCGATATACTTTACCATCGGCATGAAAGTAGATTCAAAGAACTTTTTGAAGTCTTTGAAGTTGTTCTCTGCCTCAGAGTTTGAGTTGTAATCAGAGTCGAGAGTCTTGGGAGAGAAAGCATCAACCTGACCACGGAAAGTGTAGAAGTTCAGGAGAGATGCAAGGTATGCACAGAACTTGTAGCGTTCTGCATTAGACTTGAGAACAAAAGTCTTCTTCTCATTGTCAAGTACAAAGCGATCCTTGTACTTATAGTTCAGTTCACGAATGTTTGTGCAGATCTCAGATGTGCTGCAGTTGCGAAGTTCCTCAGTGTTGAGGTTCTCGTTATCATTCAGACGTTCAAACAAATCGCGACGTTCTTCACGATTGAGACCAGAATACTCGATCCATGCAATCGTTTGGTTGTCGATAAACTCAACCAGAGCAGGAAACTCTTCACAACATACTTCATAGGTGAAGTAGTTTGTCTTGTTCAGAGTGTAGCGAACCAGATCACCTTCACCAGTAGGGATCACATAGTTTCCAGGTTGAAGAGCAATCTTATTGTCGTACCAATCCATAATGGTATCAGAACGATTGCCACCGTCGATGTGAACCCAGTTGAAACCTTTTGAGATGAACAACTTCTGGTGATCGATGAATTGCAGATCTTGGGGAACACCAGAAGAAAGAGCGATCGGTTCAAGAATCTCTACCGATTTCTCAAGGTTGATGAGGTGAAAGATGGAAGTATCGGAGTAACCTTGTGCAAGGGCACTCATATACTTGGACTGTTTATCAGGAATGAAACGCCAAACAGACTCACGTTGTACCGTGCAATCGCGACCAGTTTGTTTGACGATTCGAGAAAAATCTTTGAGTGTAGCGAATTGTGTGACCTTCTGCATCACCTTGCGGGTGGAGAGATCTTTTACTGCGACTTCTGTAACTTTGCCAGACATAATAAGAATCCGTGTAGGGACTGTAGTGTGTGTCGTCGTGGGGGAAACCCCGTCAGACAAGACTATTATGTCAAAAATAGGCAGTATTGTCAACCCCCCAACCCATAAGAAATTAAAATGGGTCGGCACTTGACCGACCCTTGGCATCTTGATACAATTACTCTGTCAGAGTTCAATCATCATCCTCTTCTGCTTTATCGTTCTCCAATACTTGAAGCATTTCTAATGCTCCTTGAACTTTGAGAAACTCCTCTCTTTTCATTTCAAAACTTTTTTGCATCTCCTGTAGTTCAATTTTTAATGACTCAGCGCGTTGAGTAAGTTCTGCTTGATAGTTTGCCATGATAAATCTCACGTTTTTTAGTATTTATTAGGATAAATAAGGCTAACGTAGACCATATTGGGCATGTTGGATAACAACGAAGAATTGCTTGAAGGCACATATTCTTTAGAAGAACATCGTAAGGAAGAAGAGATTGACAACAATCCTGTTCCTCCCGAAATGCCTATTAATTACTATTCATACATGGCAGATGAGCAGGTGTATAAGACACTCTCAACTGTAGGAGATTTCAAGTGTTATGTGTGGTTTCAACATGACTTTTATGATGAAACAAGAACTAACGGTCAACATAACATTATAATTAGAGGAACATTCGTAGAAAATACACCTTTTGCTGATGATGGACCCCTTGGAAAGTTTGTTGGACATACATCTGGCAAAATTGTATTTGTAGATTGTATCTTTAGAGATAATGGAGTTGCTTACAAATCAAATAGAGATCTTAGAGACTGTGCGAGATGGATCTCTGCATTTGCTGGAAGATATGATGGCGATAAAAATAAGATCTATATCATAGACAGTGATGATGAGACTTTACATCATGTCAATATTGATGCGGGAGATCTTGCCATGTCTGTAGATACTGAGACAGAATCTTTCACTCTCAAGTATCCTCGCACTGCGATGATGAATGGTGAACAGGTTTCAGATCTTTCTCCAGAACTTCAACAGGCACTTGGAGGAGATAATCAAATTGCAAACTTTGATATTGGTGGTGGAGAAGTTGTCACAAACTACACGAAAAAATTTGGCGGCAGTGGTGATCTGAAATGGAGTGGTTTCCAACAACAATTAGGTGGAAGTAATCCTGTCAAAATGTCGGAATACTATAGGGGTAAAGCAGTTGTTGATGTTAGTATCAACGATAAAGTTCCCACTAGTGGTCGATTTGCTGCATCAGAACTAAGAGATGTTGCTACTGGTGTCGTTTATAATTGCAACGGTAACTTTGCACACTTAAATGCACGATGGCAAATTGTTAATAACGAAACAATTTGGACAAATGGTTCGTTTAACAAAAGAATTGTTATCACTGGACACTGTGGTTCATTAAGTCAGTCTCAACCAGGATTTAGATGGAATAATAGTTCTGCTGGAGAAAATGAACTTAGAGTAAATGGAAAAGTTCTTGGTTATTCTGGCGCATCTGGAAATGAGAATGGTGGAGGTGGTCAAGCAGGTGGACACGCTATACACATTGCTTCTTTCTTAGAGATTCGCAATGGTGATTTCACCAATAGGATTCGAGGTGCCGGCGGCGGTGGAGGCGGCGGTGGTCGCGGAGGAGATGGCGGAGGTGGAGGACACAGTTCCGTTAAAAGATGTTCAGGTTACTTCTGCTGGGGCAGCAAGAAAAAATGTGAAAAAGATGGTGGTGTCGGCGGCGAAGGCGGCAATGGAGGTCGCGGTGGAAAGGGAAAAGGATACCGTTGGACTGGAAGTGCTTGGAACCAAACAGGCAGAAATGAGGGTAAAGAAGGTGGTCAAGACGGTCAAAGCGGACAAGGACGTGGAGCAGGCAAAGGCGGCAACGGCGGAGGCGGAGGTCAAGGAGGCGACTTCTGTAGTAATGGTGCTAGTGGAGGAAAAGGACAAGAAGGTGAAAACGGTAGAGAACAAGAAGGCAACTGCGGTTTCAGAGGCGACCGCAATGGAAAACCTGGGCAAAATGGCGGCGGTGGTGGCGGTTTTGGTAACTTTACCACCAGTCACACTGGAGGATTTAATCTCACTTAATCCTTAATCCGTGGTGGTGTGAAAGTTGGTTGATTGCCACCTTTTGGTCCACTAAATCCATAGATAATTTCGGTTACAGTTCCAGACTCATTAGCAGTAATCTTAGTTACTCCATAAACATTTTCTAAGAGATCTTCATCTTCCCAGATGTCGATCTCATTTTTAATGACTTCTTTAATCCAACCATATTCATTGCAAATATTTGATGTTCCACAGACAAAGTTTCTATGTGATGCGGATCTTAATTGGAAGATTTTATAGTTATCTTGCGGCGAAGTACCTACTGGAGCAAGTTTGCTATGTGTTGTTGAAATAACAAAAGTAGTTTCTTCTGGTAATCCTCCTGGTCCATACTTTAGAGTAAATGATGTAACATTGTCTCCACTCTCACTTAAAAAATCTCCTTGGATAAGTTCAGAAACTGCTATACAATTTCTTCTCGCACCAGTACCTTCTGTCGTTAAATGTTCTACTAATGGAGTAAATCTAGTTTCATTTGCGTTTTTTTCTAGTCCAATTTCCAGTGTCTGTCTCTTTTTGTTTACAATAATGTAATTAATAGTATAATCGAGATCTTCTAGATTATCTATGTTCTTAATAAGATCTAGTGCATCTTTTAGATCGGCAACTTGAGTTCTCCCTGTGATTTCTGAAGCGAGAGAACATAGATTCATAATAGATGGTTCAAATAATGGTACAGAATCCAGACTAATGTGTTCTTCTTCTGGATATGTAAGATCATCTGCGCTAAACCAATAACCAATCTCTTCGGATGAATAGTTAAATAAGTTATTTCTTAAAATGTGACCATCCCAAAGTCTATGATTTCCAGTTCCTGATGGATGATTGAACCAGAATCCATAGAGGTTAGTTCCATCAGACCTCTTTGAAAAAGTTGCACCAGAATCTCTTCTTGTGGATCTTTTATCGGACCAACCATAAGCAAATAGACTTGGATTTGATTCAACAATCGCCTTAATATTCTCAACATCAGTAGATGTGAGAAGATTAGGATATTTTCCTGATTGTTGTACTCTCTCAAGTCTTTCTAGTTCTACCATTTTTAACTCCAATCTTGTCCTTTTTGATAACCAAACCAACAAACTATCGAATATCTAGTACCCTTAGTTACTGGTGTTACTTCATGTGGATATAAAAAATTGCTTGGATAGATGTGAACAGAGTTGGACTCTTTTTCCAGACTCAACTCTTTCCAGAATCTCAATTCTCCACCTTCATAATCATCATTGATTGCATATGAAACAGTAACTGAACCAGCATCACCATCAAGATCTGCATGATAAGATATGCCACTACCTTCAGGATACTTGCATAACCAGTATCCACTATATTTATCGTAAAGATCATCATCTTTAGGTAAAATATCTTGATAATGATGATATATCTGTGGAATAGTCTTCATCATCACTTTGTGACACAAATTCCATAGATCTCTATGTTCATCACGATCCAGGCATATATGCGATCTCCTAGATTCTAGACTATAAAATACATCTCTTGGTTCAGTAAACTCAAACTCAAATTTATTACATAGATCTAAGAAGTGCTTGTGATCAGATGCACTCAGAACATTATTATGAGTGTGAATATGATCTTTTAATTGGTGAACCATGAGTGATGAATAAATCCAGACACACTGATTCTTGGAGTGTCCAAAAACCAGTTTTGTTTCATAAGGGCAGTATGATAAATGTATGATGGATAGAGAATTAACTTATTAAACTTCATTGGTTCAAAGTGGTACTCTTCCCAAGCATCATCCATATTACTAGAATCAAACTCTACATAATCATTCTGAGTATCTCTAATGTTTTCAAATTGCCATTCCTTAAATTTCCAGTAATCCGCAGTTCTTTTCCAAGACTTATCGATATGTTCTAGGTTCATATCCCCAGACATAGAATGTTTGTAGAATGCTGTACCACCTCTACAATCATCATCTTCATTTAGATATAAAACCCATGCATACATTGCTGGATCAATATGTGGTTGTAATGATTTTTTTACAACCTCAGAACCACCATGAATTACGTTTAATTGGTAGTTCCAACGATACCTATCAATTTCCTTATCTGGAATATCAAAGTCGGTATACATATCCAAAAGTTGAGTACATGCAGCATCAACTTCTTTCAATCTAGGATCAATTTCTCCAATCCATCCAGGCATTATAGATTCATCTGATACTCTGTTTAGGGTAACAGGAACATGTTGAACAAAGTTCTCAATAAGTTTATTTGGATCCAATAAAAAGTCATCAACAACAATAAGAGAATGATTCTTTTCTCCTATCTTTTTGTTGTTGATGACAGCATCTGGATTAACTTTAATATCGTCAGGATCTACGTAATTAATGTGCATTACAAAATCACCATTTCTGGTATTTATTTCAGTTTTTCAATCTCCTGTTTGAGAGCATCGATCTGATCAGACTGTTCCTTGATTGCTTCAATGAGAAGGGCAACCATTTTTTCATACTTTACAGTTAAATAACCCTGATTTGCGGATTCAGTAACTGCTTCAGGTAGAACTTTTTCAACCTCTTGTGCAGAAACACCAACATGTGTGACTTCGGTGTCTTTGCCAAGTTCCGCAGCAGTTTCATTGAAGTTGAAGGTAAAACCATTTAGAGAACGTACTTTTTCAAGTGCATTTTCAATGGTCTTTTTGTTAGTCTTAAGTCTATCATCTGATGCGAAAGCGACAAGATCACCAGCAACATATAGTGAGTCTGAGTCGGATTTATACCAAATTCCCCCATCAACTTTTGCTCTGGCATAATGATTTCCTGGTGATGTTCCCTCTTGCATGAGAAGATAATGTGGTCCCGCACTATTTCCCAAACCATTAACTCTAATATCATTTGCCTGAGAGGCAGTACCAGTTGTATCCTGGTTCAGAGTTGGGATTCTTGCTGCATCAAGAGTTCCACTTGTAATCTTATCTGCACTTAAGTTGTCAATTAGAGTTGCTGGTAGCGATCCACTGGTAATGTTGTCGGCATTAATGTTGGTTACTTCAGAACCATTACCTTTCAACTTACCTTGGAAGAGAGGAGCATATAGTACCTCTGACTCATAATAGAACTTACTACCATCAACTGCTGTTGTAGTTTGTCCAGTGTTGTATAGAACACCTTTTCCAAGATCAACATCTTCTGCTTTGGTTGCATTAGATGCAGTTCCTGTTACATTACCAGTAAGAGGTCCAGTGAAACTAGCAGCAGTTACATTAGAGAATGAACAGTTACTACCAGTGAATTCTCCTCCAATGAACTTCGTTGCAGTAATTTGGTTAGCTTTGAAGTTACCAGAACTATTTCTACTAACAATCGATGCAGAACTTTGATTGGTAGAAGATGTATTCATACCATCAAGTAAGTCAGCATTTAGGTTATTAACTTTGGTATTAGAAGTAACTATAAATGGTGCAACTCCAGCAGCAGTGGTAGAAATTAACTGGAAGGCAGTTACCTTACCATTATTACCACAATTAATATCAAGTTGGGTGACACCCTGAGCAGTATATCCATTCAGATATCTAATCTTAGCGTCAGCATTTTGGTCTGCACTAGCATTACCAACTGACAACTTAGGCGTATTAATTTCGCCATTAGCGTCAACATTAATTTCCTTCGTTGCAAAATCGTTAATTCTACCAGTAGATCCACTAGCCTCGATTGTTAGACTATTTGTGATAGTTACATCAGTAGCATTAATTGTAAGAGTACTGTTAGTTTTTGGATTTAGTGTGGTGGCCTTGATGTTATTAAAGATTCCATCTGGACCAACAATTTGAGTATCAAATTCAATTTCTCTGAGTCTTGCAACAGAAGAAGATCCTTGAACTTGTAGATCTCCACTCAAGGTTAGATCTGTGCCACTACCAGTGGTAAAGTTCAGAGTTCTAATAGTTGCACTAGAACCAGAATCATTAACAGTTAGATTATTTGTAACTTCAAAGGCAGTTGCAATACCTGTTGCAATTCTTGGTTCATGTAGATGAGAAACAGAAGGCGCATGGAAGTTAGTGATAACACCAACATTCATGTATGCACTAGTAATAGCAACTCTAGAAACACCTTGATATGTTTCACCGCCACCTTGTGGTGGTAGTGCAACAGAACCTCCACCAGTATCATTTGGCATACCAGGACCAGTGATACTTACAATGTTTGCATGACCATTAAGTGTGGATCCTGATCTATTACCAACTGTCAGAACTCCACCATTAGTAGATCCAACATTGAAATCAGTAGCAAAACCAGTTTGAACTGTGAGATCTTCAGCAAAGAACTTACCACTACCATTGAGAGGATCCTGTTCTCTTACCGAGATATTACTACAGGTGATGTCACCCTTGATGGAGTTAATGCCAGTGTAACCAGAAGTAATTTCGCCAAGGAAATCAACTTTACAACCTGACTTGAAGGAAACATAAGTACCAACAACCTCAGCATTATGGAGTCTTGCTGTTCCACCTTCATCAACGATTGTATAATGACCATAGTTCTCCCACTTGATTCCTTCGTCAGAGAATCCACCACTAGCGTTGTATGCATAGAAGTTTGCAACCTGTCTAACAACAATAGAGTCATATGTGACACCAGAGAATGTCTGGTTGGATGCAAAGGTAACAATACCAGCAACAAATAGGTGATCGAGTTTGGTTACACCATTAACTTCTAATGTGTCTCTCCATGTGAATGTAGAACCATCACTAGCACCAATAGCAACTTTATCTACAGTGTAGAAGTTTCTATTCTTTTCTCTAGAAATAACACCAAATCTTCTCCAATCACCCTCAGCATAGATATGACCAACATATCCGCCATTGTCGGGAATACCAGTGAATGAAAGGTCTCCAGGACGAGCAGCACCAGTTGGAGTTTGAATACCAACGGTCATCAATTTACCCTGAGGTGCATTACCTCTCAGGAAGAAGTTCTTAGTCTCAATACCATCATTAGAAGTGTTGGAAAGTTTCTCGGTAAAGTTTACAGGACCATAGAACTGTGATGTTCTATTGTTATTGTCGCCACCCTCAACTGTGATGGATTCTCTAACAAGAATTTCATCAAATACACCCGAAACTCTCTTAGTTCCTTCTGCCTCTGCATCATCACCAGTGTAAGTAAAGATTGGCGCGCCAACAACTTCTTCTTCACCAGTAATCGAAGATAGTCTCTTATATCCAGTATAGAAGTCACCACTGTCATTCATACCAGTGTAGACAACTTTACCACCATCAAGTTCTTTCTTCTGTGCGGCAAGTGTTTCTTGGTCTGTTAAAACTCTATCCTGTTTTTGTGGCAGAGATGTGGAGTAGTTACCAGATCCATAACCAAGATATTCAAATGTATGACCAGATGCACGAAGAATAGATGGTCTACGCAATTCCATTGGTAGAACATCAATCTTTTTGATGGTTGATCCAACAGGAGCAGATGTGTTGACTGTACCAAACTGACCACGGAGAACATTATTAATGTTATCGTTGGTGAATCGCATGATTTCCGATCCAACAATAATATAATCACCCTTACTAAATCCTTCTGTAGAAGTCAAAGTAAGTTGAGTATCTGTTGTTGTGATAGGAGCAGCAACTGTGGTAGAAATACCAGCATAGAAGTAAGATGCTCTACCAGCAAGGTTATTTTCGCCCAAACCAAGAGTCTTGGCGTTTGCACTGATACCAGTACCAAACAATCTAGTGTTGATTGTATCATATGCGGTTACAAAACCAACAGTATGAACACCAACATTAAAGTGAATACTTCTTAGTGGATTGCTCTGATCAACATCATCAACAATAAAGATTTGATCATCCCAGTTAGTGTTTCCAGTTCCTTGAATGGTAAAACAATTACCAGCAACTAGAGTGTGGTTTGCATCAGTCAGAATCTGTACTGTGCCTTCATCTCTATTAACAACGTGGATATAGGTTACACCAACACCAATGTTTGACAGGTGATATGTTGGCAGTCTTCTATCATCTCGTACTGTATAGTAAGGTCCAAGTCCTCTTTCTTGGGGAATCTCAACAGAAATAGACTTAGAAGATGGAATGTCTACAATCTTAAAGGTTCCGTTCAGAATAGGATCTGCGAAACCAGATAGATGCATACCATCATACAGGTTATCAAATACACCAGTAACTTCAACAACAGCATTAGTCGTAGGAGATCCTGCTGGATATGCAGAGATAGTCATGGTATTTCCGATACCATAACCAGTACCACCATCAAGAATCTCTACACTAGTAACAGTACCTGCAGCAGAGATTTGTACCTTAGCAGATGCCTGTTTACCAGTTAGAGCAACGTTCTCAAGATTTGCAGCATAGATAACAGTTGCAATACCAGAACCATTATTATATCCTGCACCAGGATTTACAATACTCAGACTCTTAATCTGATTGAAGTGGTGTTCAGCATCAGTGAACATTGTGAGAGTGGTGTTACCTGTACCAGTAATAACTGCACCAGTAACAGCATAACCAACTCTCTGACCTTGCATGAAGTATCCAAGTGCTTCACGGGTTAGGGATAGTTTTCTATCATTAGAAATTACATTACCAATAACACTTGCGTCAGCATGAGTGATAGATGGTTGTGGATCAGACTCATAGTTATCTCTATCCTGTTGTGGATAAAGATTTCTAATATCTTGAGAGAAAGACTTTGTAGATACACCGAAACCAAGATCCTTATCCAGAGGAATAGAACCACAAACAAGAGTCAAGTTATATACACCATCTTGCCCAGAAGTTCCAGGAATATGTGGTTTAGATTCTTGTACTCTATAGACATATAGAGAGTCGAATGCCTTGGATCTTTCAACTACAGGAAGATCTTCGATCTGTTGTTGTGTTGTTCTCTCGTTAATTTCATTGAGGAACAAACCAGGATCAGTTGTAATTCCAGCAACTTTGAATGATTTACTGGAAATGATCTGATCGACTTCAAATTCACCGTTATATCCAACTTTGTAAGTATTGAGTGGATTATTAACAGACTCAACATTCTTGATCTTAACCTGATCACCCTCCATCAATCTGTGAGGGAGTTCTGTTTCAATCGTAATAGATGTGCCACTAAATGTAGCATTCTTAATAATCTTTAGATTCTTAAGTTGAGTTGGGTTAGATAGATCAGCAGTCAGGAAGGATGCACTACCAATACCAACAGTTTTAGATTCCTGTAGAACAAATCCAGGTTTAGGAGCACGAGCATCAACATGTTCCTTAGGCAGAACATATCTAACACGATACAATCTATCAATCAGAGATCTATTGTCTACTCTACGACTGACGTAAGTAGAACCAGTTTCATCTCCAATAACACCTGCACCAATAGTTCTAAGTGCTGGGAAGATTTGGTTAAAGGTTTCACTTGGGTGACCCAAGATATACCATTGATTATTGACACCATCCCACTGAATTGGATGTCCAGGATCTCCTGGCTTTTTATCGGAAACTCTAGATCTAACAGTTAATTCACCACCACCATTTGATAATCCAGTGAGAGGTCTACGAGCAAGAGCATCATTGAAAGTGGATGCTAACTGAATTCTATTTGCTGCAAGATTACCACCAGCAATGGCATAGTAGATCTTATCATTTTGAATACCGTTTGGAGTTTCACCAGTGTTAGAAAATACTCTAATCTTCTCACCATTAACAAACTGGTGATTTGTTTTTAGGGAGATAACGTTAGAAATAATGGCATTAACACCAGAATTTCTGATGACTTGGTATTCTTTTTCTGCCTCAATACCTGTTCCAGAAGGAACTTGCATGAGAATAGGAGTCTCATAAATTTCTTGAACTGCTTGACCAGTTAGGGTATTAATAACAGAAAGGAACAGTTTATCCTTCAGTTTAGCACCAATTTTATAGGAGTCAATTTCTGCAGGTGGAACAATTTCCTCCGTGTTATAACCATAAAGATATAGTCTGTCGGTAATACCAACACCAACAGTCTTCTGTGTGTCAAGTGTTAACCAGGATGCAGTAGTTTCTGCTTTTGGAATCTCTCTGGGTGGAAGAACGTGAGTGATATATCCAACATCATCACGGTTAAAAGACTCTGGTCTGAAACCACTAGACTCCAGAGCAGTTTGTCCAAAGTTAGAGTTGGAGTTAGTAATAGATGCGTCACCACCTCTTTCTGCATGGAAGTGACGTGCATATGCAATAGCAAAGATAGAAACCAACTGAACAACAGCGTTGTTCCTTACTCTCATGTGAGAGGTTTCAAACGTTGGTTTATAGATTGCTCTAGAGTTTGAGTGTAGAGGTCTATCTGAATCAGATACACTCAGGTCATCGTTGAAGACAGCGGTGTCTGGATTATAAAGAATGAAAGCATTATCATCCTTTTGAATAGAGATACCCGTAAACTGAGCGCAAACCATGGATTTGAATCCAGTGGCTTTATCACCGTCACAATCTAGTCCATTAAGACCATATACGGAACGTAGAGAACAGTTAAAGACGTAAGGTGATGCAGAACCAACAGTATCAGGTTCGATGATTACAGACGAATTCTGAATCTCCTGAGGGGTTGGTAGTGCAGTAATAGGTACACTAGGAGCGAGATATGTGAACTCAGTATCGCTGATAACTTCCTCAACTAGGAAGGATCCGTTGTATGAGTTAACAGATGTTGTGATACCAGCAATAAGAACAGGAGTATCCTTGAATAGTCCATGCGCTTTGGTTGTATCGACAGTAATGATATTGTTGGGAGTGTTACCATCACCTGCCTTAATGGAGGTAATACCAACAGGGTCAGCAGCAAGGTCACCAACAATTCTAAATTCGTCTACACTTGGTTCAAAATCATCAAATGTAGGATAGTCGGGAACTGGTCTACCAGAAGCATCACCATAGGCTTTTGCTACCTTAAAGTAGAACATATCCAGGTCAGTTAGACCAGAGTCAGTTCCATTGATTAGTACATTGTTTACACCATCTGCATAGGTGAATGCAGCAAGTTTGTGGTGAGAGAATGTAGGAGTTTTGGTATTGCTATCGTAGTCGTAATATGCAGTTCTAGAAATATCTGCGTCAAAGATCGTGAAAGCGGTAAAGTAACAAGTACCAGTAACACGAAGAATACCACCATATAACTGGTTATCATCTAGAGGATCAGGTACATATAGTGGTCTCAGTTTAGTTTTACGGAGATCTAAACCAATGATAGAAGTACCACGGGGGAGAATTGCTCCACCTTCCGTAGAGTTATACTTATAGAGTTCGTTATTGGGATCTAGAACATCAAAGTTGGTCTCAGAAGTAAACTGAGTCAGGTCAGCAGGTTGCCAACCAGCATTCTTTCTTATCTTAAATTCAGCAGTTCCACTGTTATTTGTTACAGTATATCCTGGTCTGTTATCAATGTAGTGAACGCCAGGAAAAACCAGAATAGTTGTTCTGTCGATTTTGTCATTATTTTTACCCGTCTGATAAGAGAAACGAGCAGCCTCAATCAATGCTCTTTGAATAGTCTTAAAGGGTCTCGTCTGCGAGTTACCACGGTTTTCAATACTATCAGTAGCGTCAAAATCGCTTGGGTTTACATATAGAATATTACCTTCAGCGTTCTTTAGAAAATTTTCTAATCTTGATAGAGGCATTTTATCTGCTCAATATATGATTCCTTTCTGTATTTAGACAATGAAAAAACCCCTCCGACCCTGAGGTCAGAGAGGTCGCACTTCCTTCACACATGATAATTATATCACAAAAAGATTACCTGTGCAAATCATACTCTTTCTTTAGAATATCTGGTCTTCCATCACAGTTTGCTTTATCAAAATAAGTAACACCATAACAACCACGACTTCTAACATAGTTGAGGATAAACTGAGTATATTCACTGCCCTTAAATTCTGGTCTCCAATGTTTCGCAATACAACCAAGATAGATCATAGCATCACCAGGATTTAGATCAACACATACTTCCTCACCATCTGGTGTTTCAATACAAATTGGCCATGGTTTATCTCCATGAAGATGTAGTGTAACAGTCACCTCACTTGAGGGACGATCTATATGTTTCTTGAGCTTACTTCCCTTGCGATAAATCCTACCATAAGAGAATGTTGGAAGGACTTGTTCTCCAGCAATACGACTTACTTCCGATACCTTATTGACCAATAATTCTAATGAAGGAAGATAGTTATATGAAGAAGCGGAATTAGGTGCCTGAGTATCTCCCTTAAATTTGTAATAATTGTCATTTACTTTGAATTCTTCTGCCAGATTCTTTGCATCTATAGAAGAAATAAAGTTCGGAATGACTTCATGATTATACTTCAATAAGTTTTGGTTCATAAGAACATTACCTGTGCAATCCTTTCATGATTTTTGAACCATCCAGGAGCCATACTTGGTGCATGGAGAACATCTACAGGGTAAATGAGCATTCTATTATATCTCATTCCAATCTCTGCTTCAATTTCTAGTGCAGAGGATATTTGAAGTTGATTGAACAAATCTTGATATGTCTCTGTGCATTTGTTATCGGCACTTGTCATATCTCTAAACTGTTTTTCATATAACAAAGATCTTTCAACTCCTTGTTTGCCA
>CEVH01002172.1_pt1 | contig 13940 bp, 12 predicted proteins | sample 356521 | NCBI WGS metagenome assembly CEVH01 (sample SAMEA2623446, study PRJEB7988) | marine metagenome | isolation source: saline water (ENVO:00002010), including
AATTCTTTAAACACTTTTCTCGCATGTTCTTCACTTTGAGTTTTAAAAAGTTCTACAGTGTGATTTTTCTCTAGAAGATAAATGACCTTATTAATTAACTTAAGTTTTCTACCGCCTGCTGCATTGGCGTTGAATATAACTGCAAAATTTAGTTTCTTAATCATTTTTTAACAATTCTGTAACATTTATATGATTCAACTGTTACTAGAGATTCGTTTTATTAAATTTATGGAAACAATTCAAACAAAATCTAAAGGAAAAATTTTAAATTATAAAAGCATTTTTATAAGTGATGTTCATTTAGGACACAGAAAAAGTTCTGCAAATAAGCTACTTGAATTTTATAAGCATTCAAAATCAGAAAATTTATATCTCGTAGGTGACATTATTGATATATGGGCTTTGAAAAATAATTTTTATTGGCCTCAGGAACATAATGACGTTATTCAAAAAACCTTAAGAAAAGCAAGACACGGAACAAAAGTAAAATATATAATTGGTAATCATGATGACGTTTTTAGAAAATTTTTACCACTTCATTTTGGTGGTATCGAAGTTATAAACCGCTGCTTACATGTTTCAAGTGATAATAAAAAATATATAGTAGTACACGGCGATGCATGGGACGGTGTAATGAAATATGCACCTTGGTTATCAAAAGTTGGAGCAGTAGCATACAGCTTTCTGTTAGAATTTAATGTAGTAATAAATTTCATCAGAAGATTATTCAAAAAGCCAAATTGGTCTTTAGCAAAATATCTAAAACATAAAGTTAAAAATGCAGTTAAGTATATTGGTGACTATGAAAAGACCTTAGCAAATTACGCAAAGAAGAAAAAAGCTGATGGTATTATATGTGGTCATATACATCATGCTGCAAACCAAAATCTTGATGGAATAAATTACCTAAACTGTGGCGACTGGGTTGAGGGAGCAACATTTTTAGTTGAGCATTTTGATGGTAGAATGGAAGTTATAGATTGGGACAAAATAAGAGAAGAAGTTGTAAATTACGAACCATATTTAAAAATCGTTAATAAATAATCCATGAGAATATTAATAGTCACAGGAGCTTGCAAAGAACAGGTAATAAATGGTGTAGTGAGAACCCTTGAACAATTAAAAGAAGAATTAAAAAAACTTGGGCATACTGTTAACTTTATAACTCCAGTAAATTTTTTGACTGTTCCGTTGCCTAAATATAATGATATTAAAATTGCTTTAAATGTATGGCCTAAAGTTGGAAGAATGATTCAAAAAGAGTTAGAATTTGCTAAAAAAAATAAAGAAAAGTTAGTTATCCATATAGCCACAGAAGATACGCTGGGTTACTTTGCAAGAAGATATTGTTTAAAAAATAATTTAAAATTTACAACCAGTTACCACACGTCTTTCGATAAATATATTAAACTTTACGCACCTTTTATACCTATTAAAATACCTCAAAAATTTCTCAAAAACTTTCACTCAGCCGCTTACAAAACTTTAGTAACTACAAAATCAATGAAAGAGGATTTAAAAAAAATTGGTTTTGATCCAGAAAAACTCACTGTTTGGACACGAGGGGCCAATCATGGAGCATTTAAAAACCCCAGGCGCATTAATTTAGAATATAAAAGACCTATTTGGCTATATGTAGGTAGAGTTTCCATTGAGAAAAATATTAGAGCTTTTCTTAATCTTGATCTAGAAGGAACTAAAATTGTAGTAGGAAAGGGGCCAGATTTAAAAAAATTAAAACAAGAATTTCCTAATGTCATTTTTAAAGGCGAGAAAACAAATGGTGAGTTAGCATCTTACTTTGCATCAGCAGATGTTTTTGTTATGCCGAGCTTAACAGATACTTTTGGTATAGTTATTATTGAAGGTTTACAATGCGGAACACCTGTTGCAGCCTATCCAGTTACAGGTCCAAAAGATATTTTAGAGGGAACGAATGGTGGTGTTTTAAATAAAGATTTAAAAGTAGCCGCTCTAGAAGCTTTAAAATTAAATAGAGACGATTGTAAAGAAATAGCTAAAAAATATACTTGGGAGAACTGTGCTAAAATATTTTTAGCTAACACTGCACCTAATTGACCTCTATATTTTGCATAATTTAAAGTTTAAGTTATAATTTCATATTTATATGAAGCAATTCTTATAAATGTTTTAGGAAAACTTAAACAATGATGACATTATTATTTTTATCGCTAGCTGCAATTATTTCAATCGTTGTTATTCTAGTTTCTGCAAAATTCATCAAGGCCGGATTTGATGCCAGAAGTGAAGTTAGAGATCAAAAACAAACTGAAAATTTATATCAAGAAGTTCAAGATATTACCAACGAAGATATTGAGGACGACCCTCAGAAAGGAGCAATATTAAATCAATTAGATGATTATTTAATAATTTTAGATAAATATAAAAATATAAAGTATTTAAATCCAAGCGCTAAAAATAAATTTGGCAAAGAAAGTCTTGGTAAACATATTGCTACAATATTAAGAGTTCCTGATCTGCTACAAAATGTTGATTTAGTTGTAAATAAAAGAAAAACTATTAATATGGATTTAGAGTTGAGTCAGCCTTCCTTTCAATTTTTTAAAGTTTATATCATGATCGGCGAAAGTATTTTTTCTGATGATCCAGATACCATAAATCTTTTTTTAAAAGATTATACTGAAATTGTAAAAGCACAAAAATTCAAATCAGATTTTGTAGCAAATGTTAGTCATGAATTAAAAACTCCATTAGTATCGATCAAAGGGTTTTTAGAAACCATAAATGGGCATGCAAAAAATGATCCTGAAGCTCAAAAAAAGTTTATACCAATAATGTTAGAACAAGCTGACAGAATGGAAAATTTGATAAAAGATTTATTGTCATTAAGCAAAATTGAACTTGAAGAACATATTCAACCACAGGATAAAGTTAATTTAAAAGAAATTTTTAATTCTGTAGAAGATATTCATCAAAATAAATTACTCAACTTTAAATTCACCAATAAGATACAATCTGATTTTTTTGTTAAAGGAAACTTTGAAGCTTTGGTAGATATTTTTTCTAATTTAATAGACAACAGCATTAAGTATTCAGAAAATAAAAAATCTATAGAAATTAAAATTGAAAAAGGTGATGGAAAGTTATTAAATAATTCTTATAAAATTTCTATTTCTGACCAAGGAATTGGAATACCGGCAGAACATATTTCTAGAATAACAGAAAGATTTTATAGAGTTGATGCCAAAAAAAGTAGAGAGGTAGGAGGCACAGGACTTGGCCTTGCGATTTGTCGTCATAGAATCATTCAACATAGAGGAGAATTGGAAATTAAAAGTAAAGTTGGTGAAGGGACACAAATATCAGTACATTTACCAGTTTTTTAGTATTCAATTAAAACGTGTAATTTGGTATAATAATCAAATTATGATCAATAAAATAAAACAATTATTTTTTATATTTTTGATTTTATTATCTTTAAATTCATTTGTAAAAGCTGAACAACAGATTGAAAAAATTTTAAAAAATCAAACTTTAACAGTATTTGATTTAGGATTGTTAAGACTAAAAGATGATCTTAAAGCAGTTGTCCCATTTATAGACATAAGAGAATTTAAATATTTGCCAGCAAATATTTATACTGAGGCTCTTTATTCCTCAACAGCTGACCAAATTTTATTAATTGTATCAGTGCCAATGGAGAGAAATTTAAATAAAAAATCTTACATGGCTGATTCGATCACATGTAGAAAAATATACACGTCTGTTAAGGAAAACTTGTTAAATAGTGAAGGATATTCAAACACAACTTACCGTAGAGCCGCATCATATTTAACTAATATTTTTACACCTCCAAGCAAATGGGCGAGCTGGAGAAATGATGAAAGATTAAGTAAACAGCTCGTGGAGTTCGTAAAGCTAGAAATTACTTTGAAACCTACTAGTAAATATGCAGTGTTAAATAAAGTAAGACCCTTTACTTGCGAAGGTAACCTAGCTTCATCTTATGAGGACGTGAAAATAACAAGAAGATTCAACTAATACGGAATCAACTAAAAAGTTACTTTTTTAACATATCTGTAACAAATTCTTAATACAAACGAGTCCTATCAAGTCTAAAAAATTATCGTTTGTTAATTAATTAATAAATATAACAGAGAGGAAAATATGAAAAAACTAACAATCGCTTTAGCTTCATTATTAACGATGTTAATCGTTACTTCTGCTCAAGCTAGAGATCAAATTAAAATAGTTGGTTCTTCAACAGTATTCCCATATGCAACAATTGTTGCAGAAAGATTTGGTTCATCTGGAAAATTTAAGACTCCAGTAATTGAATCTACAGGAACTGGTGGTGGAGCAAAACTATTCTGCGCAGGAGTCGGTGCAGAACATCCAGATATAACTAATGCTTCTAGAGCTATGAAAGCTAAAGAGTATGCGCTATGTCAAAAAAATGGTGTTAACGAAATTGTGGAGATTACAGTAGGTAACGATGGTATCACTCTTGCATTTTCTAAAGATCAAAAACCAGTAAACTTTACAAAAAAACAATTATGGGCAGCATTAGCAAAAGAAGTTGCTAAAGATGGTAAACTTGTACCAAACCCATATAAAAAGTGGAGCGACATCGATCCTTCATTACCAAATTATGATATCAAAATCATGGTTCCACCAGGAACATCTGGAACTAGGGATGCTTGGAACTCATTAGTAATGAAAAAAGGTATTGATGATGCATCAAAAGCTGCTGGTGCAAAATATAAAGCATTAAGAGAAGACGGTGCTGCAATTGAAGTAGGTGAAAATGACTCACTTATTATTCAAAAATTAGCTGCGGACAAAGAAATGTTTGGTTTCTTTGGGTTCAGTTATTTCTTAGCTGCAAAAGATAAATTGCAAGCTGCAAGTATCGAAGGTGGTCAACCAAGCTTAAGCTCTATTCAAGACTATAGCTACGCTGTTGCTAGACCTTTATTCTTCTACGTTAAAAAGGCTCACGTAGGCGTAATTCCTGGTTTACACGAATTCGTAAAAGAATTCACAGGTAAAAAGTCTATTGGTAAAAAAGGCTACTTAACTGATATCGGTTTAGTTCCATTAGATGGTAAGTTATACAAGACATCTAGAACTAATGCTGTTAAATTAGTAAATATGCCGCCTAAAAAGTAATTTTACTTTTTAAAAAATTAAAAGGGGGTTTCGGCCCCCTTTTTTTAACTGGAGCTTGAAAAATGAATTTAGTTCTTATAAGTCTTATTCTACTTTTAGGTTTCTCCAGCTATTATTTTGGTAGAAAAAAAGCAACAATTATTCAATCTTCACAAAGACTAACAGCACTTCCAAAATTTTATGGTTATTATCTTGCGATTTGGTGCGCAGCACCGGCACTTATAATTTTTTCTTTATGGTCAGTGTTTGAACCAACAATAGTAAAAAATTTTATTTTAGCAGATTATTTGGATCAAAATTTAACTAAGAATGAGCTTCAACTTATTTATACAAAAGTAAAGGCTTTAGCATTAGGAACGTATACAGGAGATATTAATAATTTTTTAGATAATTCTGCAGGTAAATACATCCAAATTAAAAATATGGCTAATAACGCTAAGATCGTAATTGTCTTAGCAGCTTTAATTTTATCATTAAGCTATGCTTATCAATCTATTAAAAAGAATAACAGAATGAGGGAACCAGTAGAAATATTTTTAAAATGGGTTTTATTTACAGCTTCTTTGGCAGCAGTTCTTGTAACAATAGGAATTGTATTTTCACTTTTGTTTGAAGCCATAAGATTTTTTCAATCCGTCAGGATATTTGATTTCATTTTTGGAACACATTGGTATCCGGCAAAAACATTTGTGAGAGATGGTCAACCAGATCCTGAATTAATGAAAGATGCATTTGGAGCGGTACCATTATTTGCTGGAACTTTTTTCATTGCATTTATAGCAATGTGTGTAGCAATCCCAGTTGGGTTGTTAAGCGGAATTTATCTCGCAGAGTATGCAACAAGAAAAGTTAGAAAATATGCTAAGCCTATAATTGAAATTTTAGCAGGTATCCCAACCGTAGTATATGGATTTTTTGCTGCCCTCACTGTAGGTCCCTTCGTAAAAGAAATTGGAAATTCTTTAGGATTAGAAGTTTCATCAGAAAGTGCACTTGCAGCAGGAGCTGTTATGGGGGTTATGATAATCCCTTTTATATCAAGTTTAAGCGATGACGTTATATCAGCAGTTCCACAAAATTTAAGGGATGGAAGTTATGCGATGGGTGCTACGAAATCAGAGACTATTAAGAAAGTTATATTTCCTGCAGCATTACCGGGGATAGTCGGATCTATTTTACTTGCTGTTTCCAGAGCAGTCGGTGAGACTATGATCGTAGTGATGGCATCTGGATTAGCTGCAAATTTAACAGCCAACCCTTTAGAGTCCACGTCTACTATTACAGCTCAAATAGTAGTTATACTTATTGGCGACCAACAATTTGGAGATCCAAAAACTCAGGCAGCTTTTGCCTTAGGAATATCTTTATTTGTAGTAACACTTTTTTTAAATGTTATTGCTTTAACAGTTGTGAAAAAATATAGGGAAAAATATGAATGAGGCTAAGAGAAAACTCTTAAATAAACGTTACAGGGCAGAAGCAAATTTTAAATTATTTGGACAAATTGCAATAGGTTTAGCTCTGCTATTTTTAGCTGTTTTTATGTATAAAATTTTTTCAAAAGGTTACACAGCTTTCCAAAAAACATGGATTGTTACGGAAGTTCATTACGATAAAGAATTAATGTTAATTGAGACAGATAATCCGAGCTTAGAAGATTTGGAGAACGCCGATTATTATGACATAGCCTACAAAGCAATGACTCGTTTAGATCCCTCTCTTCCTGAGGAAGACGATCGTCAACTTATTCAAATGGTGGCATTTACCTATGAACAAGAAGTTAAAAATCATCTTTTAAAAAATCCAAGTCTTCTAGGAAAAATAGTTCCTATAAGATTAACGGCTTCAGATGATTTAGACCAAGTCCATAAAGGAAATTATCCTCGTGATATTCCAGAGGAAGATAGAAGAGTTAATGATTATCAATTGAAAATATATGACATGTTGAATGAGAGAGGTGATATTTTATCAAAATTCAATTTAAGCTTTTTTACAAACCCAGATTCAAGGGAAGCCGAACTTGCTGGTATAGCAAGCTCATTTATGGGAACAGTATTTAGTATTTTAGTATGTTTAGCTTTTTCTTTTCCCATTGCAGTTTTAGCAGCAATATATTTAGAGGAATTTGCCCCTAAAAATAAGTTTACTGATTTTATCGAGGTTAATATAAACAACTTAGCTGCTGTACCATCAATAGTTTTTGGTCTTTTAGGTTTAGGGGTTTTATTAGCAGTATTTAATTTGCCAAGATCAACACCTTTAGTTGGAGGAATAACCTTATCCTTAATGACACTTCCCACAATTATTATTGCTGCGCGGGCTTCTTTAAAAGCAGTTCCCCCAAGTATAAGAGAGGCTGCTTTAGCGATGGGAGCAAGTAACATGCAGACAACGATGCATCACACTGTACCTCTTTCAATGCCCGGTACTCTTTCAGGCACTATTATTGGATTGGCACAAGCTCTTGGAGAAACAGCACCGCTTATACTTATAGGTATGGTTGCTTTTGTAAACACTATCCCAGGCACTCCTGTAGACCCAGCTGCAAGTTTGCCCGTTCAAATTTACATTTGGAGTGAATCAGCAGAAAGAGGGTTTGTTGAAAAAGTAAGTGCTTGTATAATGGTTTTACTTGGATTTTTAATATTGATGAATTTAGCGGCTCAGATTATAAGACATAAATTTGAGAGGAAATGGAACTAACATGACAAAGATAAGCGCAAAAAATGTAAATGTTTTTTATGGCTCTAAGCAGGCTTTGTTCGATGTTTCACTAGATATAATGGATAAAGAAGTGACTGCTTTAATCGGTCCATCAGGATGTGGAAAGTCAACTTTTCTAAGATGTTTAAATAGAATGAATGATGTAATAGATATTTGTAAAGTTGAAGGAAGCATTAAAATGGATGAATTGGAACTCAATTCGAGAAAACTGGACGTTGTAAGACTAAGAGAGAATGTAGGTATGGTGTTTCAAAAACCAAATCCATTTCCAAAAACAATTTATGAAAACGTCTCTTATGGACCTACAATTCATGGTATGGCTCAATCTAAAAGTGAATTAGATCAGATTGTTGAGATGAGTTTAAAAAAAGCCGCTCTTTGGGAAGAGGTAAAAGACAGATTAGATGAAATTGGCACTGGTTTATCAGGAGGTCAACAACAAAGATTATGTATAGCTAGGGCTATTTCAGTTAGTCCGGAAGTGATTTTAATGGACGAACCTTGCTCAGCTCTAGATCCTATAGCTACTGCTCAAATTGAAGAATTAATTGATGATTTAAAAAAAGAACACACAATAGTGATAGTTACCCACTCGATGTCTCAAGCAGCAAGGGTATCTCAAAAAACAGGTTTCTTCCACCTCGGAAAACTTATAGAATTTGGCGATACAGAAAAAATATTTAAAAATCCTGACAACCAACAAACTCAGGATTATATTACAGGAAGGTTTGGTTAATGAGTGAAAAACCACATATAGTAAAATCTTACGAAGAACAGCTGCAACTCTTGAAGGATACTATAGTCAAAATGGGAGCAAGTGTTGAAAAACAGCTTGAACAAACAATTCAATCATTAGTAAAAAAAGATACTTCTTTAGCAGACAAGTCTATAAAAGATGATGAAAAAACAGATAAATACGAACTCCATATCGAAGAACAAGTCGTAAATTTAATTGCCTTAAGACAGCCGATGGCGATAGATTTAAGAGAGACAGTTGTTGCTTTAAAAGTTTCATCTGATTTAGAAAGAATAGGCGATCTAGCAAAAAATATTTCTAAAAGAACTCTAAAAGTTGGAACCGATTTACCAAGTGATATTATTAAAAATTTGGAGATAGCCGGTCTTAAAGCGGCCAAGCAAGTAAATTCTGTCCTTAATGCTTATCTACATAGAGCAAAAGATACCGCTGAAAATGTTTGGAATTCAGATGAGGAGATAGACCAATTGACCAATACAAATATGGAGGCCGCTATAAAACATTTAGAAAAAAAGAAAGAGGATATAAATAAAATAACGCAATTACTTTTCATGTTAAAAAATATTGAGAGAATTGGTGATCATGCCACTAATATCGCTGAACAAGTTTACTTTTTAATTACCGGCGACTATCTCGAAGGAGAAAGACCGAAAGGTTAGAATGAAGGCAAATCTATTCATAGTAGAAGATGAAATGCCAATAGTAACTTTATTAAAGTACAATCTAGAAAAAGAAGGACACAAAGTAAATTATGCTTTAAATGGAGAAGATGCCATTCGAAGTATTAAAGATCAAAATCCGGACCTAATATTATTAGATTGGATGCTTCCAGACATTTCAGGAATAGAAGTTTGTAGAAATTTGAAGAGAATTAATTTACTTAAAAATATTCCAATAATTATGCTTACGGCTAAGGGAGAAGAAGAAGATAAATTGAAGGGTTTTAAAACAGGCGCTGATGATTATGTTACAAAACCATTTAGTCAGAAAGAATTAATTGCTAGAGTAAACGCATTATTGAAACGTGCTAAACCAAATGCGGTTGAGGACGTGGTTATTTTTGAAGACTTAAAAGTTGATCGAGCGCAAAAAAGAGTTTTTAGAGGAGAAAAAGAAGTTGAGCTAGGTCCTACGGAGTTTAAGCTTATAGATTTCTTAATTAAAAATCCTAAAAGAGTTTACTCCAGAGAACAACTTTTAAATAATGTTTGGGGTGATAATGTTTATGTGGAGTCCAGAACAATTGATGTCCATATTAGAAGAGTAAGAAAAGCAATAAATATTGACGGAAAAAAAGATTTAATTAGAACCGTAAGGTCTTCAGGATATTCTTTAGATGGTTAAATGTCTTTAGGGCGAATAAAATTTGTAATTTTCCCGCCTAAATCTAAATCTTTCCAAGATTTAAATTTAAACTCAAACTCCGCAACAGCAGCTGTAGAAAATTTATGACACATGTCTTTATAAAAATTTGAATTTTGGTTTAGACAAATTTTGCTACAGAAATCCTTAATTGATGGCATATGGTTGATTAACAGTAAACTTTTATATTTATCATCTACTTTTTTTATTATCTTTAAAATCTCGATTTCTGAAGTATTATACAATTCTTTTAACTTTAAAATTTTTGCTTTTTCTGCTGGCCCATTTAGATAACTAAGTGTTTCCAATGTTCTTTTAGAAGATGAAGTTAAAATTAAATCAAAAAATATTTTATTTTTAACAAATCTTTCACAAATCTTTTTTGAACTTTCAATACCTCTTTTGTTTAAAGGTCTTTCAAAATCTACTAAATCCGGGAAATCCCAACTAGATTTAGCGTGTCTCATAGCATATAATTTAAACATATTTTTTAATTTTATGTCAAAAATAGATTTAACAAAAGCATTGTCTTCAGAGCAGCAGCTAATCAATAGAGAAATTTCTTGGCTACAATTTAATGACCGAGTTTTGGAAGAGTCTAAAAATGTTAAAAACCCTCTTTTTGAGAGAGTTAAATTTTTATCAATTGCTGGAACTAATCTTGACGAATTTTTTATGGTAAGAGTTGCAGGATTATATAATCAAATAAAAGACGATTTTGATCAATTAAGTGCAGATGGTTTAACTTCAGAAGAACAATTATCTAGAGTAGTTTTAAAAACTAAAGATTTATTAATAAAACAAAACGACTCATTTAAACAACTTTTAAATGAACTAAAAAAAGAGAAAATCTATTTAAAAAAAATAAAAGATTTGGATAAAAAATCCATAGATTTTTTAAGAGATTATTTTAATGAAACCGTCTATCCAGTGATTACACCTACAGCGATCGACCCCTCTCATCCCTTTCCCTTTATTGCCAATAAAGGACAAGCAATTTTGATGAAACTAGAAAAAGTAAAAAACAAAAGAAATTTAAATGTGATTATTGTTATACCTAGGGCTCTTCCAAAGTTTATAGATATAGATGGACAATCTGATCAATTCATCACGATAGAAGATTTAATAAGTTACTTTTCTGAAAGTATATTTCCTGAGCACGAACTTGTATCATTTCTTCCTTTTAAAATTATTAGAGATAGCGACATAGAGATAGATGACGAAGCTGAAGATCTTGTAAGGTACTTTGAAAAGGCGATTAAAAAAAGAAGAAGAGGTAGTATCGTTAAATTAGAAATTCTTAAAGGATCAAGCAATAATTTAAAAGATTTTCTCAGTAAAAAATTAGATGTGTCAGACGAACACGTCTATGAAGTAGAGGGAATAGTTGGAATTCAAGATATAGATGAAATCTGTAAGAAAAAATCTCCACACTTAAGATTTAAAAAATTTAACCCAAGACCTGTAGAAAGATTAGAAGAATTTAATCATAAATTTTTTTCAGCAATCAAATCCAAAGATTTTGTTGTTCATCATCCATTTGAAACATTTGATGTTGTTATTCAATTTTTAGAGACTGCAGCTAAGGATGAAAAAGTAATTGCTATTAAACAAACTCTTTATAGAACAACTCCTGACTCTCCGATAGTGAAAGCTTTAATTGCGGCTGCTGAAAATGGAAAAGCAGTTACAGCAGTTGTTGAAATCAAAGCTAGATTTGATGAAGAAAAAAATATTGAATTATCCCGTAAACTAGAAAAAGCAGGTGTTCAGATTGTTTATGGATTTGCAAAATATAAAACGCATGCAAAAGCTAGTTTAGTTTTAAGAAAAGAAAAAGGAAAAACTAAAACCTACGTTCATCTAGGAACAGGAAATTATCATCCTATTAACGCAAAAATCTATACAGATTTATCTCTATTTTCTTCTGATCCACTAATAGCGAAGGATGTTGAAAAATTCTTTACTTTTGTTACTGGTTACGCAAAGCCTAGCAAGCTAAATAAAATTATATTATCTCCAATTAATTCAAGACTATTCCTAGAGAAACAAATAGATAACGAAATTAGCAATTCTTTAAAAGGAAAAGATGCTGAAATATGGGCTAAAATGAATTCATTGGTAGATCCACAAATAATTAAAAAATTTTATGAGGCATCTTGTAAAGGAGTGAAAATAAAATTATCTGTTAGGGGCGTTTGTTGTTTAAGGCCTGGAGTTAAAGGTTTATCTGAAAATATCGAGGTTAAAAGTATTATTGGAAGGTTTTTGGAGCACTCTAGAATATATTGTTTTGCTAATGGTTCTCCTATGCCAAGTAGGCAAAATTTAGTATATATTGGATCAGCTGATTTGATGCCTAGAAATTTAGATAGAAGAGTAGAAATTTTGGTCCCAATAGAAAACAATACTGTTCATGAACAGATTTTAGATCAAATTATGGTTGCTAATTTTCTTGATAACTCTCAAAGCTGGCATTTAGATAGCTTAGGGAATTATCATAAGGGAAAACCACTTTTAATGAAAAAAGCCTTTTCAGCTCATAATTATTTTATGAGTTATCCAAGCTTATCAGGTCGAGGAAAATCTATAATGAAAATGAAACCTGAAATATTAAGAATTATTAAATGAAATCAGAATTTAAAAATCTTTTTAAAATTCAGTCTAGTAAAAAGTCTAAACAAGCCATAATAGATCTTGGATCAAATTCAGTAAGAATGCTCATATATGACGATTTTAAAATTTCTCCAATTCCAGTATTTAATGAAAAAGCAGTCTGCAAACTTGGAAAGAATTTAGATAAATCAAAAAAATTAAACCCAGATGGAATTAAAAGCTCTTTAAAAGTTTTAAATAGATTTAAAGAAATTTTAGATATCTCAGGAGTTCTAGATTTAGAAATTATTGCAACTGCAGCTTTTAGAGAGGCTACTGATGCAAGTGAATTTTTAGAAGAAATTAAAAGAATATTTGATAAAAAGCCACTAGTATTATCTGGTGAGGAAGAAGCAAGAACATCAGCTAACGGTGTAATGGTAGGATTTGATGAAGTAGATGGATTAGTTGCAGATTTAGGAGGTGGAAGTTTAGAACTTGCCAGAGTTTCTAAAAATCAAATTTTTGAAATAACCTCTTTACCTCTTGGAGTATTAAGACTTGAAAATAATCCCATTATAAAAAAGAGAAATTTAGGAAAATATGTTAAAAAACTTTTAAAAGATGAAAAATGGCTTTTTAAAAAGAAATTTAAAAATATTTATTTAGTAGGAGGGACTTGGAGGTCATTATTTAAATATCATCTTTTTAAAGAACAACATCCATTACATATTTTGCATCAATATAAGTTAACTAAAGACTCAGCGGTTAAATACTTAAACAAAATTTCAAAATTTAACAAATCTTCTCTGAAATCAATGGAATATATTACTAAATCTAGAACTCCCTACTTACCTTTTAGTTCCATAATTCTCAACGAAATAATTGAAGCAGCAAGTCCTTCAAAAGTTATTTGTTCGATAAGTGGATTAAGGGAAGGACATATGAATACAATTATAAATCATGGAATGAGTGAGGATGAAATTTTTAAATTAAAAACTGATGGTATATCTTTTAAAAAAGGGGACTATGGAAAGAGTTTTGAGAAATATTTTAATTTTATTTCACCATTATTTGAAGACAATGAATATTTTAATCGAAGATTACTAACCTTAGCTTGTATCCTAAGTAAAATGGATTGGGGTTTGGGCGCTTTTCAAAAAGCAGAGCTAGTTTTTATGGAAGTGTTAAACACTCCACTGCTAAAACTAGAACATAGAGATAGAGTAAAAGTTGCATCAGCAAGCTTTTGGAGACATTGTGGTTTAAAATACAATCCGAATTATCAGTTTCTAAGCATCTTAAATAACAACGAAATTTTATCCTCAAAGCAAGTAGGATCTGCTTT
>CEVH01041175.1_pt1 | contig 13889 bp, 19 predicted proteins | sample 356521 | NCBI WGS metagenome assembly CEVH01 (sample SAMEA2623446, study PRJEB7988) | marine metagenome | isolation source: saline water (ENVO:00002010), including
GTTATCAATAAAATTATCATGCATTTTAAAATCTAAATCTAAAATAATTCTTCTTGATGTTTTAATTTTTTTTTCTGTAGTAAATCCCATATGGTTTTTATGATGTTCAAATTGCTCTTCACTATAAAAAAATGGTGGATTCATTACTATTAAATCTACCTTTGGTCCATTATAATTTTTAAAACCATCACTATGATAAAAATTTAATTCTTCATTATTTTTTTCACAAGTTATTCGTAAATCTTCTTCAACTGGTTTGTGTATATCCAAAAAGTGAACTGAATCCATTTTTAGTTTTTTATATAAAAACCACCCAATAAAGCCAGGACCACTACACACTTCTAAAACAGATTTACAATCCTTATGTTCTTCTAAAAAATCATCTGTATCAAATAGATATTTAATCATTACTGGTCCTCCACCATTATGTTCACCTTTATAGTAAACATAAAAGTTACAACCCATAGTATCTTTTTGTACACAATACTTTCTAATCATTCTCAGTTCTATCTTCTTTTATAACTTCTTCAGGTGTTGTATTTTCGTTAAGTAGTTTACCTAATTCTTCATATTCAAAAACTACTTCACTCACATATTGTAGTTTATCTAAAAAATAAGTTCTGTAATTACCCAACTGATAAGAGTAAATCTGAGGTTTATTCTTAATATATCCTTCAAATAATCTCTTACCCTGTGCATCAAATGATTTTAATAATGATGATAAATCTTTATAATCTTTAGTAATAGGTTTTGATTTATCTCTTAATCTTTTTAGTAAATTAATTAGGAACGGAGGTTTTATATTGTTAATTTTAATACAATGTATTTTTATATTTCCTTTATCAACCACCCTTCCTATTACAAATACATATCTCGCATTAATACCTCTTGCTGTATCACCACCATATCTTACAATTCTGTAGATATTTCCCTGCTTCATTTGGTTTTTAGCAACTCTTCTTTCAGGTTTTAAAAACTCTAAGTATTGATTTATATAATTTGTAGTTGCCATTATAACTTTTTGATTTCAGGTAATTTTAAAGTAACAAATTCAGGTAGTTTAACATACTCATCCATAATAACTTTAAACTTATCGTGCATAGCTTGTAGTGAAAAGTTCTTTTTAGTATTATCAATTAATCCTTTTGATTTGGTTAGATGTGTTTTGTAGTTTTTAAACACCTTTTCTAAGATACTAGCGGCGTGTGAATAGTTTACTTGAAACCATTTAGCTTCTTTTAGTAAGAATTGGTCTGCAACTGATTGATGTATTTCTTCCAATCCACCTTCTAAAAATTCAGTATGTTTTTCAGGTAGAAAATCTATATGTCCACTCCATTTACTTACTAAGATTGGTTTTCCTGTAAGTGTAAACTCACATAAGGGTCTCCCATATCCTTCACCTTTTGTGAATGATATCATAGCTTTTACTTTTGGATGATGATATAATGATGCCATCTGCTCATCTGTTAAATCACCAAACAATAAATGAATAGGTGGACAGTTATCACCAAATTCTTTTGCGATATCTTTAATCTTTTGTGATATATGTTCTCTATCCATAACAGAGAATCCAGCTGAAGATGTTTTTAGAATAAGACCTGGTTGTTTTTTCTTTGGTGTATTTTTAAATACAGTACAAAATGTTTTAATCATCATTCCTACATCTTTTCTATCTTTACCCAAATCACCTTTTAACCAATGACCTGTAAAAAGATAGTTCCAATCAGAATCAATTCCCTCTAAAACATCAACATCTACTTTTGGTTTTAGATATGTAGATAACTCAACACCTTCATGTAAAACTACAATAGGTTTTACAATTTTAAATTGTCTAATTACCTGTCCAGTTTGTTTATCCTTTTCATCGTAGATTGTTTGCTCTAAAACTTTTTTGGAAAACTCTGTTGGTACAATTATCAAATCCATTCTATTACAACCATCAATCCAATCCTTTGGTGCTAATGTTGATTCGATACCAGCAGTAATACCAATACTAAACTTTCCTTTCTTTTGGAATTCGTTTGGTACAGTCATTTGAATATGAACTTCAGCTTGTTTTGTAATTTGTTTACCAACAGTTCCTAATAGTTTTTGTCCAAATTCTGTTTGAGGATTAATTTGATTTTGTGGTGTATTACCCCAACGAGTTGGAATAGTAATCACATCAAATTTATCATACTCAAATATTGATTTTAGAATATCTCTTGCATGGTCACCATAACCACTTCTAGTTGCTACCGGCGCCTGATATATTAATAATGGTTTACTCATTATGCTAATTTATATAAGTTATAACGTTTTTTAGGTTTAAAGTTTTTGATTGCCTTCTCAATACCATCTGCCATACATTTGTTTTGATTATCAACACCCAAACCTATTTCTCCTAAGAATGCTTTTCTACCAGCTTTACCTGCTTCTTTCCTTCCTTTTTCACCTTTATCATACCAATATCTAATTGCTTCAGATACTTCTATAATATCTACTTTATCATCGATTATATAAGGTGTAGGAACTGAACCAGTCATTGTTTGTACTTTTGGCCATACAGGTTTAACCCACTCACCATAAGTTACTCTACCTTCCCACTCTCTCCAATTATGAAGAGAACCAATCTTTTTGTAATCATCAGCTGTAAATAATTTACCATCTGATTTCTTTCTAAATCCACATTGGTCTTGCATTCCACCCGTAACATTTACAATGATAGGAGTTTCAGCCATTACTGATTCAGCAGTTGTTAACCCAAACCCTTCGTTACCTGCGATGTTGATTGTACAATCTGCTAAATTGTAAAGATAATTTAATTGCTCATCACCGATTCTTGCAGTTGAAAATCTTACATCATAATCAGGACAAATTGCTTCTTTTACTTTGTATAAATCAGTACCATTTTGGTCAACTGGTGCGGTATGCATTAGTAAACAACAATCCTTTCTTTCTTCTTCTGGTAATCCATCTACAAATTCTTTATATGCCCATATCACATCTGATGGTTGTTTTCTTCTAATGTTTCTGTTCATCCAAAATAGAACGAACTTATAATCTTTACCACCCAATGCTGCCTTTTTGAAATCAGCTGGTACTTCTGTTTTAAAACATTTCTTTGGATTGATACCATGTGGTACATAATCTACTTGCCAATCTTCTAATGGTATGTTTGTATCAGTTTTTAGTTTACCAACTCTACTTACGATACCATAAGTTTGTTTTGAGATACATCCTAACCAATCACAACTTTCGTAGTAATCTCTATTATATTTTGGGTCTGGTAAATCATCCCAAATGTGATAAAACAGAATCGGAATGTTTTCTCTGATTTCTGCTTCTATTTCATATAACCATCTCCAATATCTTGGGTCTGTAAAGTGAAGTATCGCATCTGGTTGATGTCTCATTATCATCTGTCTCAAAATGTTAGCATCACCATATCCAGTCCAAGGAACTATTTTTAGTGAAGCATCTGCTACACCACTTGTCTTTCGTGCATCTTCACCTAAATCTATTTCTCTACCTTGGTCGGGATGTTTTACTGCTGCTCCTAATTGAACCCAATGAAACCTATCCATTGAACCCATAACAAATTCTTTGGATACTGTTGCGATACCTGATGTCATCCTTAAATCATCGGATAACAATAGAATCTTCTTTTTCTCTGCCATTAACTATTATTTAAATTGTTCTAAATCTACGTGATGAGTTCCAATAAACTCTTGGAGTTGCTCCTAAGAACTTTTTACGAACTATTCTATCATTAAAATCTTCACGAGCTTGATTGAGTTGTGTATTTCCGTTATCTTGTTTTTTCATTTTAAAATTGAGAACCACTTGCTTCGAGAAGTGTATAATCGTTTACTTCGTTTCTAAAATCTTCATCCTCTACATATTTGTCAACTGCTCTGTTAACTAATTTTTGTAAAGTTATATCCGATTCAAAAGATAATCTTTTGAATTTTGAATAAACATTTTTAAGGATTTTTACCGTTGTTAATTTTGTTTCTACCATAATCTCTCTATTTGTATATAAGTATATATAAATATAAGAAAAAAATAAAAACGTTAACTCCAAGCGGAACAAAGTCCTCTTTGTTTAAACTCACACCAATCACATGGTTTACCTTTGTTAGTAAAATAATCTATATCTCTATATTTTCCATCTTCATCAAATACAGTTTCAATGAAATTCATAAACCCATTCCAAGCTTTATTGATGGATGGTTTTCCATTAGCTGGTATGTGAGTTGATATTCGAGGTATAGGAAAATCCCAATCCTCATTTATCTTTCTTTTTAGTATCTGAAATTCTACGTGTACTTTATCTAATGGTAATCCATACTTCTCAGCGTATATCTTTTTATAAATTAGAATCTGAGAGTTCTTTATCTGGTCTCTCTTTTGATATTTATTCCAACCTCTTGTCGATGTTTTTAAATCAATAATAGTAATTGAGTTATCATGCAGATTTCTCAAAACTACATCGATGAATCCAATGAAGTTTACATTCGGTTTGATTTCAGCGTGTAATGGTAATTCAATTGCTTCTAATTTATATCCTTTCTTAGAATACCACTTAGCCAATTTAGATTTGAAAAACTTTAAAATCTGTCTACCATCACCAAAAAACTCTTCTAATTCAACTTGTGTACAAGGTAATCTATCACCTTGCTTTTCTTTTTCTTTCTTAAACTCTTCAACTAATTTATCCTTTAATAATAAATCTAAATCAATCTCCATAGCTTGTTTCTTTGTAACATTATACATCACATCCAAAAAGTGTTGGATGGTTTCGTGCATCGCCGTACCAAAGATTGTGTGAATGTTACCTGAACTTTCACCTAACTTATCGATATAATTTAGTTTGTATTGTTGTGGACATGAACTCCACATTGAATATTGAGAGTAAGAAACTCTAGCCATCTAATAAATCTTTAATTAAACTTTGGATGTTATCGTGGTGTTTACTCCACTTATCACCCTCTATTTCATTCGTACTATGTTCACACTTAGCTTTTAAATCTCTTTCTATTTCAGAAAGGTGTGTTAAGATTGTAAGTTTTCTCATAGTACTAATATACAAAAAATAATTGAGAAATCCAAATATTTTACCAAAAAGTTTTCTCTCTATCAGCATCAGGTTCATATGTGGTATGATGAACTATTTCTGTATTATAATCAGATGCTTCTTTTGGGTAAGGTTTGGTTTTATGTTTTAATCGTTTAACTAAATCTTTCTTTTCTTTTTTACTCTGAGGTAGAATCTGTATGTATCTATGTTTCGGTGGTTCTTCTCTTCTCCAAAACTCTTTGTAACCTTGCTTACCGATTTCTTTTCTAAGGTGTTCTAAGTTACCACTACCCCATAAATTAAATACACTTCTGCTATGAATCCAATCATATGGGTCTTTACTTAATGAGATACCCCAATTTGGCATCAGAGCGATATCCGTTGATAAACCTTGATAAATCCAATTGGTAGCTTGATAGATACCACCTAAGTGTTCTTGTCCATTATCAGCATAACTCAAAAGAACTTTGATATTTTTATCATTATCCTTTATCCATTTAAATGTTTTGGAAAGTGCATTTGATTCTATATTAGAACCATAACCATCATCAACATATAATCTGGTCAACTCTAAAATGTTATCTTTGGATAATCCTTCACAAACAGATGTAGCTGCTTTTGCTCCAACTGGGAATCCGTAAATAGCACATCCTATTAGTTTTTGGTCATTACCAAAGATATCCTTTTCATCTAATCTATAATAGATACCCAATGCGTATCTACACATAGTCCAAGCGTGAGTATAGTGTTTTTTAACAATAATATCTTTTGCTATTGATTTGGATATCTGAGCTACAGATACTCTACTAACATCACAATATTCTTTACCCTCTACTTTCAATTGGTTCTAATTTTTGTATTTCTAATTCATCGGTATCAGTAACCTTTGGATAAGTTTCTGATGGATGTTTTAATGTTTTTAATATTTTCTTTCGTTCACCACCTTTAGCTAGTATGTAAACGTATCTATGTTTTCTTGGTTCTTTACGAATCCAAAATGGTTTATCAACTTGTTGTTGTATTTTCTTTGGGTCATTTGTTCCATAATAAGGAAAAATAGTTCTACCATGCTGCCACTCACCATCTTCACTAAATTTAAAACTCCAACTATCATTATATCTAAGTGAGTTACCTTGATAAATCCAATTGGTAGCTTGGTAGATTGTACCAGCGTGTCCTTCTTTTGGGTCTGAATATGATATCAATCCTTTGATTTGTGGTACGTTTTCTCTCAGCCATTTAAAACTCTGTCCTATAAACCAACTTTCTATATTTGAACCATAATCATCAAATATAAAAACTCTAACTAATTCTAATACTTCTGTTCTATCTAATAAAGGTGATATTGATTGCCCACTTAATCTTCCGATTGGGTCTCCATAACATATTACACCTATAAGTTTTTCTGATGAATTAAAGAACTGATGTGAATCATCTTCTATGTATAATCCTAATGAATGAGATACTTTAGTCCAAAGATGTGAATAGTGATTCTTTACTATTATATCTTTAGCTACGGATTTGGAAATCTTTCTAACCGATAACTTTGATGTATCACAATATTTTTTCATAAACTACCAGACCAAAACTCATTTAAATGTTGCCAAGTCCGATTGTTTACTATTTTATTTATATTAGCAGGTGATACCTTATTGTTACGAGCCATCACTTTTATGTTTCGATGACCCATCTTCCATAACCTTCTTATTGATAAAACTTGCTCATCCGTTAACTTTGCAGATGGATGAGTTTGACCTCTTCTTATTGGCATTTATAAATTTTCATTAATACTATTCGTATAAGCCAGCTCTGATTGAACACCAACAAATCTCTGAACTACCTCACCATTTTTCTCAATGATTACAGTAGGTACTGAACGTACATGATATTGTTGAGCTACTTCAAACTGTTCATCTATATCAATATACGAAAAATTTACGTTATTTCCAAATTTATTGGAAACATTTTCAAATATTGGTTTTAGTGCTTTACAAGGACCACACCATTGAGCTTCAAATTTTTTTACTTCTAACATAATTTTTCTCCTAATTAATTTTAACCATCACATGCAACACAATCTGGGTCTACTGCTCTTTCTGCAATATCACCTCTTAGAACTGATTCAGTTCTCATATAGTACAATGTTTTAATACCTTGCTTCCAAGCTTCCATTGTTACTTGATTAATCCACTTCGGTGTTGCAATCGAAGGGAATGCTAAGTTTAATGAAACAGATTGGTCAATATACTGCTGTCTAACACCAGCTTGCTTAACTAAATCCATTTGATTAATTTCTTTAAATGTTTTGAATACATCTTTTACTGGATATACCTTATCTCTATCTCCATTTGTTATATCCTTACAAAGAACCATTTTACCATCTAAGTAACACCACTTATCTAATTCTTTGATTCCTTGTACCGAACCTCCATCTTCTAAGATTTTATCCCAAGTATCTTTGTTATTTAATTTTAACTTTCTTAATACCTTTTCTAATTCAGGATTTTTTCTGATGAAAGTTCCTTTGGAAGTTTGTTCTGTAAATACGTTTGCTGCCCAAGGCTCAATACCTGGTGATGAATTACCAGCTAACTTTGAGTTGGATACTGTTGGTGCAACTGCTCTAAGGTGTGTGTTTCTAAATCCAGTTTCTTTACACCAAAGAGGTTCACCATATTCTGATGCTAAATCTCTACTAGCTCTTTCTGATTCAATCTTTAACTGAGAAAAAATCTTACGAGTTTCAAATTGTGCTTCCATACCTTCAAACGGAATACCATTTTGTTGTAGGTAAGTGTGCCATCCTAAAACTCCCAATCCTAATGCTCTACCTTTTTCTGCTGAACGAACTGAGTTTTCAAATCCTCTCATATTCTTTGCCTTCTGAATAAACTCAGAAAGTACACCATCTAAAAACATTGTAGCAGTATAAACTAAATCGGTATTTCTCCACTCATTATATTTTGCTAAGTTAAGAGATGATAAACAACAAACAAATGAATGTGATTCATCCGTATGTAATACGATTTCAGAACAGATGTTAGTCATAAAAACTTTTAGTCCATTCTTTTTATACATTTCAGGATTACCTTTGTTGGTATTGCCCTTAAACATAATATAAGGTTCACCCGTTGCTTTTCTTTTCTGAAGTAGTTTACCCCATTTTCTTCTAGCATCAGGTTCACCATCTTCTAATTTTCTCATAAACTTATCACCAACGATTGCACATTGATGTAAGTTAAGTGATTGTCTATTTACATCACCTTTTGGTTCTCTGATTTCTAACCACTCTTCAAAATCATCGTGTTCAATATTAAGGTTAACCGAAGCTGCACCTCTTCTTACTGAACCTTGATTTGTTGCAAGGATTGTAGAATCGTATATTTTGGCAAATGGTACTACACCATCAGATGTTCCGTTACCAGTAATGTTAGAACCTGCTGGTCTAATCTGATTGATACCAATACCAACTCCACCACCATGTTTAGCAAGTAACATTAGTTCCAAATTTTTCTTACCAATATCATAAATTGAATCTGCTACATCGATACCAAAACAACTGATTGGTAAACCTCTATCCGTACCTGTATTTGATAGTACAGGTGTTGCTAAGTTTAACCAACCCTTCCAAATATAATCGAAGAATTTAGTTGCTAATTGAGGTTTGTTTAATCTTCTTGCAACAGTCGTTGCTACTCTCCAATAAGCATCCTTTGGTTTTTCACCAGCTAATAGATATCCGTTGGATATAGTTTTTACATATATTTCTGTATTTGCCCAAGAAGGAAAGTCAACATCTAACTCCCAATCAAATTCAGCTCCGTAGTTTGTTTTTGCCATTTTATAATAATTTTATTTGTGAGGAGTTTCCGTAGTTACCAAAGATTTCCTCATCTTTGTTTATATCTTTTAACGCTATTCCTGTTGTACTATCAACATTACCATTTTCATATTGTGTGTTTAACAAACATAATGGATTTGAAAATAAAAAGTTAGTATCTTTTACCAATTTAAAATCGATGAAAGAATCATCACTTTTTATATCACTTCCATATGAACGTAACACATAGGCCAAAACTTCTTTTGGTAACTTTTGAGCTTCAACCCATTTAATTTTATACCAACCAGTTTCTCCTTTCCACTCAGGAAAAACCTGCTCATCTTTTTTTATATCAATCAAAGCAAATAATCCAATACCATGAACTTTACTTACTCTACCATAACTTTTTACTGAAGTATTTAAATAATCAAATGGCTGCATTTGCTTTCTTTTTCTGAAACTTGCCATTTATGAAATAACTCCAATTACAAGTATGTCCTTTTTCTATTATCTTTGGGTAGTTTTCTCTATGTTTTGATTTAATTTCAAAATAGTGTGAATGTAAATCTTTAACATCTCTACAAAGGAAATAGCTAAAGATTGATAATACACAATTTTCATTTGAAATTAGTTTTGCATAATCTTCAAACTTAGAGTAGTTAGGGTCATCATAAGTATCTAAAAAGATACCATCAAACTTAACATCCAACGATGGTATTACATCTACCCAATCTCCAAAATATAAATGAACATTCGTTTTATCAGAAGCCCATTTACGAGCTTCATCAAAAATTTGTGGATTAGATTCAATACAATAGTAAGAACCTAATTTATTGTAAATCGCATCTGCACTATATCCTAATCCAAATCCAACATCCAATACTTTTCCACCATTTTGTGTAACAATATTAGAATAGAACTCCATCAATTCTTTGGATACTATATCCATAACAATTTTAGAGTCATCATTTGAATACGATATTCTCGTATCTGTTATTGTAACCTTTTTATCTTTCAATTTTTTTTAAAATAAATCATCCCAATCTTCACCTTCATTTGCCTTACTATAATCAGTAGGTCTGATAGCGAAGAAATCTGTATGGGTATGTCCACCTGTTAAATGATAGAACCAATCTAAGTTTTCTGATTTTTCTTTATTGAATTCAAAAATACCTTCGTATCCTAATTCTTTTAACTTAGAATTTGTTCTCGCTTTTATAAATTCTTTTAGGTCATCTGCTTTTAGATTTTCTAAATCGCCCATCTCAAACATTTTATCAATAAATTTAAGTTCAAGTTCAACAATTAATCTAGCTGCTTCTTCAATGGAATCTTTACATTGTTCTTTTAGTTCGGGATATTCTTCACACATATGTCTGAATAATTGACATCCCATTTTACTATGAAGTGATTCATCTCTAACACTCCACTTCATTTGTTGTCCGATTCCTTTTAATTTGTTTCTCATTTGGAATGAGTAAAGAACTGCAAAGGAAGAGTAGAGAGATACACCTTCAGCGAATGCTGAGAAGATTGCTAAACTTCTACCTACTTCCTGTCTTGCTTTTTCGTTCTTTTGTAAGTCTGTGTGTTTCCACTCTGCGGAAGTTGCTGTCAGTAACTCAAACTTTTCAGCTACTGCAGGTTCATGTAAAAATGCTGAGAAATCATCCAATCCTAAAGTTTCATTTAAATAAGAATATGCCGTAGCATGAATGGTTTCTTGTGAACCAAACATCATAGCCATCTGTCTTATCTCATGTTTAGGAAACCAATCCGTAACCATATTAGTCCAATAATCTGATACTGCACATTCTGTTTGTGCAAATCCCAATAGGATATTACCTACCAGATTCTTTTCAGAATCAGTTAATCTTTCATTCCAATCCTTTACATCTCCTTGCATTGGGATTTCAGTATGGAGCCAAAATGCTTGTGCTTGTTTTAACCAACCTTCATTGTAGTATATCGGATACTCAAATGGTTTGAACGGGACTCGTTCTTCGAATAATTTGCTCATATTTTTATAACCTTTATTTATTTTCTTCCACAGATGCTTTTCTGTAATCAGTAACTAATTTTTTGATTTCACCAATAGCTTTTCTAGCTCTTGATTTTGCAGCTTTAGAGCTACCATTGTGTTCTGTTTCAAATTCTATAAATAATTCTTTGATTTGTTCGAAAAGTTCCTGTGATTTTGCCATAATTAATTTTCCTTTATTTAGTGTTCGTAGATATAACTATAGTATATATTCAAAAACAAATATCTTCCATAGTTAAATTTTAGTTTTTCTTTTAAAAGTTCATACTCTCCACATATTTTTTATGTAATAATTGCTTTCTTTCAATATTGCCACTAGCAGATTCTTTGGTTGATAACATACCTTCAGCAGAAGTTCCATCATAAACTTCTATGAATCCAGTATTAGTATCCATCTTACAAGGGAAGGTAATACCATCAGGTCCAAATCTGTTTTTCATAACGTGACATCTTGCAGTATTGTTCAACTTATCTTTTGATTTTCTACTCCAACTCATAATGAAATCAGCGTTCATTACTTTTGCGTAAGAATCTGAAATTTTATCAGCTTCTATAACTTCTGAATCTATTGCTGAACGATTGGTTTGAGATGCTGTCCAAATAGGAATACCATACTCACCACTCATTCCTCTCAAGTCGATGTAAACACCACCTTGCTCTGCATAAGTAGAATCAGTTTTGTTTGAATGTGATAGTAACAAATCAGCGTAATCAATAATAATCAAATCTGGTTTGTTATCATTTGCTATCATTTTATCTATATGTTGTGCAACCTTCTTAGAAGATACACCTTTAGGTGGGAAGTATTTAATGAGAAGATTACCTTTTAATGATTTAATCTTTTCCCTAACCTCATCTTTTCTTTCTTTTATATTTGCCGAAGGTATCTTTGAGAATACTGTATCGTATCTTTGCCCTACATAGTGTTCGGATAGTTCTAAGGAGTAGTGAACAACACTTAAACCTTGTCTTACCGCAGATGCTCCTAAAGCCGTTAGAATCCAAGTTTTACCAACACCCGATGGAGCTACTACAACTCCCAATTCACCAGGTCCTAAACCACCATCCATCAAATCGTTTAGTGGTTGCCAATCGGAAGGAACTGTATCTCTCTTAACATCTTCTATACGTGATTCAAAATCATCCTTATAATCATGCCCTAAATCAGTTTCAGTACCAACCTTCATAGCTTTATCAACCAAGTCCTTAATCCTATCAAAGTTACCAGCTTTTAATAAATCAACTGATTGAAGGATTACGTTTTTAAGATTTTGATTTCTACAAAATGCGGTGAATTCTTTTTTAATGTAATCTAAATCTACATTACCAATCTGAGTATAAACGTGTCTAAGTTGTTCAACAACTGTGGTTTTTAGAATATCATTATCTAATTTAGAAAGTTTAACTTTGAAAACATCCATAGTTGGTGGTTTTCTGAACTCTTCATTATAATCAACGATTTCACCAACAATCCATTTGTTTGCTTCTGATTCAAAAAACTTTGGGGATAATATTTCAGAAAGTTTTTCTAAAAACTTACCATCTGTGAGTAATGCTGATACTACCTTTGATTGAAATGAATTACCAAATTTTGATAAATTATCTATTTCTTGCATTTATAACTTTTATATTCTAACAAATATACGAAAAATATTTGATAAATCCAAATATTTATACCTTTAATTTTAATTTTGTAATTTGCTTTTTCTCCGTTCCGTACTTTTCACAAACATACTTAATATGTTCTCTACCTTCTCTACTATTGTAAAGTATTTCTAAATACTCAGTTGCTTCCTTCTTTGAACATTGATAATCTTTAACCATTAGGTCTACTAACCAATCCTCATACTTATCTGTTTTCTTTCCTTTAACATATCTAAGAAAATGTCTACCCTTTGGTAAGATACCAATGTATGCCAAATACAACGCTTTAGGTGGAAGTGATTGTGTATAAGGTTGTAACTCAGCTATCAAATCAACCCAATCAGGATTCATAGAAAGAAATCTGTGAATCATATAATTAGACCAACTCTTCTTATCTGCCTCTTCCAATGTATCAAAGTACTTTGGATTCTGTTCATTTGTGATTGCCTTTATGTGGTCAAAAAGTGATTTAGCCATTACTCCTCCATCTTTAAACCAGGTGGTAATAGTTCATTAAGAACTTCTCCACAATCTCCACATAAAAATAACTCAACAGGTAATGTTTCATCTTTGGTTTTACCAGTTAATAATTTAGGTACTCTTCTAAATGAGAATCCTTGAATAAATACTTCTCCCCCACATTTTTTACAACCTATGGGTTCTGTTTTTGTAACATCTAAGGGTGCTTGTTCTGTTTGCATCGCCTGTCCGTCTGCTCCAATAATCTTTGCCATACTAATCTATTTGTTGATTGTTGATAAAATATTTAATATCGTAGCCATAAATGGTATTTCCTTATCGACTGCTAAAGCATCTCTATGTTGACCTTCTGCTAATACCAAAATAACTCCACTCACTTTACCTGAAGCATATTCATCTACTTTATCATAGAGAAGTGAATACATCTCAGTAAAATCTTGCACCTTCGAATCAGCTACAGTTTGTCTAATTTTCATATATTTGTTTCTACTATCATCTGATGCTTTTAAGATATCCACTATCTTAGTTTTAAAATCAGAATCCAACAAATCATTCTTTGAAAGTTTTAACACTCCTTTAACAGAATTCAATTGGCAAGTATTTATAACTTTTCTAATATCAGGATAAGATGAATCTATGATTGGAACTAAATCCTTTACATCATAATTTACATCCTCTGATTTTAAAATCTTATCTAATTGTACTGCCACCTCTTTTTTGGATGGTGGTACGATTTGAAAGGTTTGACATCTACTTTGGATTGGGTCAATAATCTTCTCAACATAATTACAGGTCAAAATAAACCTACAATGTTTAGAGAATGTTTCCATTAGATTTCT
>CEVH01126988.1_pt1 | contig 13594 bp, 21 predicted proteins | sample 356521 | NCBI WGS metagenome assembly CEVH01 (sample SAMEA2623446, study PRJEB7988) | marine metagenome | isolation source: saline water (ENVO:00002010), including
TACTACCTGAAACGAGTCCGTTAAAAATGTACGAACCCGTGTCAACAAACTCTTCAGTGTCGTCGATATCTGCGGCGAGTTTTGTATAGTCATCTCCGATTTCTTTTACGATGTCTTTGAGAAAATCCATTTGCGTTCAGAATAATTTTGTTCATCAATGAGATTGAAACTTAGAGTTCTCCTCTCGTTATCATGTTTTTGTGGGAATACCATATGTTGAAGCCAACTAGGAAAGAGAATTACATCTCCAACCTCTTGTTTTGGCACCCACTCAGCTGAAGTCCAAGGTAAGTAATGTCCATGCATGAAACAAAGTTCCGAGGGATCCTCAGGTACTTCTAGTAATATTATACCAGATAAGTCCGCTGCATGTATATGAACTGGAGTAAAGTCACCTGATCGGTATCTATTTACCCAGGCATCTGCCATAATTGTTTTTCCATCAAATCGATCATCATTTGATGGAACCAATGAGAGGCAAAGTTGATCGATATCAGATGGAAATTGTTCGTTGTAAAATTGACCCAACTCTTCAACAAACGTTTTCAACTGAATGGATTCGCAGAACTCTTCAGTTAGATATACAACATCAATATCTCTATCCAGAAGATCTGGTGATACTGACCTAGATTCAGGACCATCAATAAATTTATTAACCTCATTAAGTATAAACTGAGGACATTTAGCTTTTAAAATGTTGGGTCCAAAAGGGTTTAATAATTGGTACTGAAAATGCATCATGCTATATTCCAAAGAATGTTACCAGCGATAGAAATCCTCTCATCATCACAATTGTAAAAAGGATTCACAGAATGTCCCAGATGTGCAGGGAAGATAAACATATATCCCTCAGAATTCTTATCCATAAAAATAGGATATGTTTTTATATTACCAAGAATATCAGCATATGTAAACTGAAAATCTGATGCGGCAGGACCATTACTTCCTTTACAAAAAGGAAGTTTATGTTGTTCCCTATAATCCGTGGGAATTTGCATCCAAATCACAAATGACAACACCCCCGCATGAGTATGAATGGGATTAAACTCATATTGCTTTTGAAAATTAACCCACCAATTCATATCAAGAGTTACCGCAGGAGCACTATGATGCAACTCTGCTTGAAATGAAGATAGATTGGAATCTATAATATGTTTAGAAATAGGACGCAATACAGTTTTCACAAAAAACCCGTCATCATCTTCAAGAGTAAGACTTGATGAGATGTTGCCTGCAAGTTTATGTCCAATACTATCGTTCTTTTCTTTTGCAATATCTATTCTTTGCCAGAGATAGTCCATGACATTCTCTGGCAATTTTGTTTTGAATATTGGAAGGTTGGGAAGTTCAAAAGGATCCCATTCAATTTCTTTCATATACCAAGAATTTTTCTTTGCCTATTAAAGTAATCGTGAAGTAACCAAGAACTACTATTCAGTTTATCAGTTCCCCCAGTACCATACTCAAACTCAACTCTAGGATTGTCTCCATACATATCAACTTCTGGAGTATTATCTTTTCCGCGATCACCACCATTGGCAAAAACTACTGTCTGTGCAATTCCCAAACAAGTCTCAATGGCTCCACATGCAGATCCCTTCTCATCATATGGAACTGTAATAACGGCATCAACCATTTCCAGGTGCCTAATGATCTCTGCACGTTCTTTCCAATCTTGGAAGTACTGTCCTTTCTTATCCTTCAGCCACTCGTTTGTATTCAGACCCACTACCAAATAGTTGGTGAGTTCCCTAGCCTTTTTAAAGTATGCAATGTGTCCACTGTGGATAGGGTCAAATCCACCAGTGACTAAAGTAATAATTCTCTTCATGAAAAAAATGCCTCTAAAGTATTTCGCCTTTCAACTTCCCAACCAATACAATCAAGGATCACTTTGATAGGTTCAATGAAAGATTTGCTGAACTGAAGTTCATAGTCAACATACTTATCTAGGTCAAACTCAGAAGGGAAATCTTGGATGAAAGACATCACATTTTCATGAATAGGATTAGGAGTCTTGAGATAAACAAACTTGATCTTCTCTCCACTTTGAATGTCCTGATACTTATCCGAAAGTTTCTTTTGTTTCACATAGTGATTATAAAGAATAGCTCCACGAACATGGATAGGTGTACCCTTTGAATAAAGATCTGAAGATGACTTCCACTTATTGATATCAGAAACACTCCGAGGGAAAGCAATATCCGATGCGGGGAGATCATGAAACTCTTTACGAGACTTTTCAATGAAGTCAATCATCTCATCTTCGGTTGCACTCATCATCAACTTCAGACCATCTTTAATCATCTTGCGACAAGGAGCGGGAGTAGAAGTTTTAATGGCTTCAATACCCATGATCTTCAGTTTGGGTTCTTTATATCGAACACCCTCACTGTCCCATACATTGAGAATGTATCTCTTCTTAGCAGTCCAGATACCACGATCAGCAATGTTCTCACGTTTCATGAACATCTTCTGATCATATGCATTCACGTAGTCCGCGAGTTCTTGGTAAGAACGGTCAATATACGGCTCAAGTTCCACTTCACACACCTTATCAAGGAACTTGACAACGCCTTCAGTAGTTTTCTCTCTTCCCTGGTATACATTTTCAACCAGAGGACCCATATTAAGGTAGATAGAGTCAGTATCAGAAGCAATAACATAATCAACATCCTTTGTTTTCAGTACACGATTCATATATGAATTCATCTTATTCTCAATCCAACGGATAGAGACCTGCCCAGACAATGTGATTGCCTCCGCATTGGCTAGTTTATAATATCGGAAATACTGATTACCGATTGCGCCATAAGCAGAGTTAAGAGCAATCTTTTTCGCCATCTGAATGTTATTGCAACGAGCGATTTCCTTTTCAAGTGCTTTAGTAGGCGTCTTCTCATAATCCTTCTTCGCTTGAATCATCTTCTTCTTGAAGATGACACGTTCGTTATACATCTTCTCCATTAATTCTGGGAGAAAACCTTTCTTGTCCTTCCTATACATTGCACCATTAGCACACACTGCATAGTCAGAATACATTTCAAATGTAATATCCTGGTTCAGAAGTTTATCTACCGTTGCTGATGGGTGTTTCTTATCCAGTAGAGTCTCTGGCGAGATGTTGTACTGCATAATGAGGTGAGGGTATAGGGAGTTGAGGTCAAAATTGACCACCCATTCATAAACTCCAGGCTTAGGTTCTTTAACATAAGCACCAGCATATTTTTCATCTTTCTGATTTCTCTCCTTTTGTGGAATGACAATATGTTGTTTCTTGAGATAGTTGTAGATGATTGCATCCCAGGTGCGAACCTGATATGCAATGTCGCTAAAGTTGACCTTAGCGTCATATGCACGGGTAAGACACAAGTCAATAAGTTTCAACTTATCCTCAAGTTTATCTACCAGTTCCACGTCAACAATGTTGTAGTCAACAAACTTGTCCCAGGCTTTAGTATAGAACTCTCGAAAGGTATCAAACTCTGAGTGGTCCAGTTTCTTCTGTCCAAGTTCTTGTGAGGCAATATGATCCAGTCGATAACTCTCCTGGTTAGGAGTGCCAGGAGACTTCTTATAAAGATCTAGGTAATCAATTACTGAGATACCCGCAACATCACAAGAGATATTCTTACGACCAGCAATGACAATTTCATTACGACGGAGAATATTCCAGGGAGACATCTTCTTCATGGTTTTCTCACCCATGATTCTTTCGATGCGACCAGTCAAATACGGAATGTCGTAAAACTCACAGTTCCATCCAGTGATAACTTCTGGAGTATTTTCTTGCCACCAATCCAAGAACCTATTAATCAGATCTTCTTCATCGTGACACTGAATATACCTAAAGTTGGGTCTATCTTGATTGGCGTAAGGTCTTGACCCAAAAGTAATAACTTTCTTAGTATTATAGTCTTGAATAGTAATGAGTAGAAGTTCTTCTGCACAATTAAAGGGATCTGGGAATCCGCTCTCTGCAGCAACCTCAATATCAATCGTAATTAATTTAATTTTACTGATATCGAACTTAATCTCATCTTCGGGATACATCTCTGAGATGTATTGATGGACATATCGTTCGTTCCCAAAGACAGCAAATCCATTGACAGAACTATACTTGTCAATGAATTCTCTACAGTCTTTAATTGTCCCAGGTTGAACTGGTTCTACTGGAATATTTTCCAGAGTTCGCCACTTAGACTTTCGTTTTGTGGGAACATATAATGTTGGTTGAAACTTTTGTCGATCACTAAAGTGTTTTCCATTCTCATATCCACGGATCAAAATGTCATTACCAATTTGGAAAACGTTAGTGTAGAACCTCATTCTTTCGTAGCAAGTTTCAAGTAAAAGTCGATAAGTTTTTTGTGTGGTTCGACCAATGTTAGAATTTTATCAGAAGAAATCATCACAACATTGTCGTCTGTAACATCTCCTAACCATGGGATCAAACGTTCTTCAGGAGGAGCATCAGTTTCATGCCTTCCCAACATTTGATATGGAGATGTCAGTTTACAATCTGGAGCACCAATGTCAGCGGCAACAGATTCAATTTGACTAATAAGAACAGTATCATTGGTCAGAATGATACATTGAATTTCACTTTCCATTGATTCCATAAAGTTTCTCAATTCGATCTTCGTAAGACTCTCTGACTTCTTTCTTGGGTTCCATAATCGACACCACAAATCCTGGTTCGATAGAAATCTTTCTATCCGAAGTCAGAGGTTGCCACTCAGTAAAAGCGACGTTATATCTAGGCGAATCATCTTCATCCATATCCACCAAATCTTCTTCCATGAGAAGTTCGGGTTCTTGTTCCACCTCAACCAGTTCAGCAAAGAAAGGATGGTCTAGAACAGTAAAAATTACTTTATCTCCTTCTACAGCCTGTTTCACATCTGCGATAACTAGATCTCCAGATTCCATCAATACAAGTTTTACAGCCATAATTCAGTCTCTTTGTCTCCAATCATCAGGTTTGTCTTGTTTGAACCAATCAACAATTTCGTCAGCACCATCGAACCCCGTTTTGTAATTAGATGGGTCGGGGTCTCCTAGTCCCATCTTATTCATAAAATCATCAATGGTCCCCTCTTGAATATCTTGAGCGGCTTGACGGCGTGCTTTGTTTAACCAGTCACGAGCAGTAGTGTGTCTCTTAGCGAGTTTCTCTGCCCAAATCATGTCGTCAAGTTTGACTTCTTCTTTGTTAGCGATCTTCTTACAGATGAACTCCAGTCGGAGTCTGTATTGAGTAGATAGCATGTTACTCCCGCAGTTTTAATTCGAGGTCTTCCAACCGATGATACTCAGCGTGTGCTCGTTCTTGGCGATCACAAATGATATCTAGAATATCTTTCATGATGATATCATTTTCAACGTAGTCGTCAAGGTACGTATCGATAGCTTCTTTAAGATACCGATACCTATGCCATTCCTGACTGTACGGTTTATAGTTCATGATTTAGATTTATTATGCTCGTATCATAAGCTGAAATTATTTATTTGTCAAGCCAAGAAAAAAGGGGGAGTGTCTGACTGTGACCAGACTTCCCCCAGCGGCGACGATATTCCTAAGTATTTAGAACCATTCTTTTCTCAAATGGTGGTCAGGGACGACCTTACCTAGATCAACCGTCAGTAGCCCATCCTCAAAGGTTACCGAGCGAATCTCCGTATCATCCGAGAGAGTCCAGCTGCGGACAAAAGATCTTTGAGCAATGCCACGATGGGCATAGGTTTGTTGAGATTCTTCTTCTTTCTTTCCTTCAATGAAGAGTTTCCCAAATTCTGTATAGACTTTTACCTCTTCCTTCTTAAATCCAGCCAATGCAATTTCAAGTCGAGACTCTACATTGTTTACTTGGACAAGATTGAATGGGGGGTAATTACTAACCGATTCATTGAGAGTGAAGATGCGATCAAAATAATCGTCCATCCCAATGGCATTACGAGTGATTCGATCAAACAGCTGAGGAAGATCAGCCGCTTGATAGCGTTGTAGGTTTCCCATGATTGTAGCTCCTTAAAAAGCGAGTTTGTATTGTGAGGACCCCGAAGGCATCCATCACTATTTAGATAGTATACCATAAAAAAAGGGGGTGGTAAACCCCCCAAACCTATACGGTTTCTACCTTCTTCTTTTTGCCGATGTTGTACTTAGTCTCTAGCGTCCAATCATTCTTGTCTTTGTAAGACAGAACTTTAATCTGGTTTAGAGGAGCAACATCCATGGTGTCCTCAGGTTTAATGACATTAACAAGTCCCCAATCACTCAAAAGATTAATGATGCGATTGCGCCTCTGCACATCATTAATTGTAAGATTAGCGTGCTTGCCATCCAGAGCAAACAGCTCTTTAAAGTGAACAATATAATATCTACCCTGTTTGTGCAGGATATGACAACTCTGATAGATCTTCTTCTCTTTCCTAGAAGCTACACCGATTCGTGTTAGAGTTTCACGAACCTTCAGAAAATCATCGGGTTCATTTAGTGTCACTTCTACCATCTGGTCGGCAGACCAATTAACTTCAGGCTCTGCAAATGCAGTCATTTTGTACCTCCAACGTCAAGTCGTTCTCTAATGTAGTCCAGTTGTTTTGTATTTAGAATCGTCAAGGCTTGCATTGCTTTCTCATTACTATATCCATAGTATTGTTTAACAAGGTCAAGGTCTTTAATTTTCTCTTTTCGGAGCCAGGGAGAGAATCTCTTCTTTTTCCTGAGACTATTTAGATAAAAGTCATATTGGAGTTTGTTTGGTAAGTGATGATTCTTGTTCATCTCATTAACAAACATAATACAATCAATGTGCCCAGCAAGACATTTATTTACAATAAACGGCGGGTATTGTTTAACGATATCGGGGTTTCCTTTAATAAGGTTTTCCTTATTAAAGTTTACAGAGTTGAGCCAGTCTTTGAGTTCCATTATCTAATAATATCAATTTCATCTGGATTGGTATTCCAGGTTTCAAGTTTGGTACGAAGTCTTCCTTCGGACTTTAATTTCTCGTATCGCTTAGAAGCTTTATTCTTCCACCACTTGATCAAGTTCTCGGTATGGAACTTTTCATAATTCTGGCCAGGACAGAGAGTTTCTTGTTCACCGAGAATAACTTCACGAGCATTGCTGAATCCATAGTCACACATATAGAAACGCTTTTGTTCAGTCAGATTTTTTGCACTTGCAATCGCAGTTGTGAACTCCGCAACCCTTTGAGAAGGTAAGTTCTTCTTGATGATTGATATCATCTTTTGTTGAGTCTTGAGTTTGCGACTCGATGCGTCCTCCTTCACCAGGAGTTTGTCGTTGTTCCTTGCTATGAACCATTTGTTCAGGTCTTTGAATATATCGTCGTGTAAGAGCGGTGTAAAATCGCTGTCAGTGAGTCCTCTGTACCTCATGTAGGGTTTGAGTCCATCATACTGTGAGGAGGACTTTGTAGACCCGTACAGAGAGGTAGTCTCAAATAGACAGATATCCGAACCGTACTTACTATTTAACTGTTCTCTAGCGGTGTGAGAACAACAAAGAAGAGCTAGGAGTTTACCACCCAGGTAGTTGAAACCGAACGGTTGAGTAGGGACAATGACAAATCCCATAATTGCATGACGATTAAATCTACTAAGTTCTGGTGTATCACCTAACCACTCATTGCGAGGTTTGCTATTGATGGTGGGAGAACCGAACCGAATAAACCCAAGGGTCTTGTTAGTATTCTTCTCTTGGACAATCCACTTTAGAGATTTTCCAGGAATGGAGGTTTCAAAAGCATGAGACATCGTAATCTGAAGTCTCTCATTGAAGTATTCGTTCTGGAAAGAATCTTGTCTATCTTTTTCTCCAGCAGGATATACTTTAATATCCATATCCTCTGGATGCATGTCAAAATCACTGAAGAGATCATCTTCAGGACGCATACCAAAGAGAGATTGTGGTTGATCGGCAATACGATCTAGTTTGACCGTGCGAAGATATTCATCAATTCTTCCAGTGTTTGAAAAATAATCGATGAATTTACTAGCTGCATATACTGCGTCGGTTTCACTTAGCTGCATGTTCAATTAACTCCTGCATGGAGTCAGACATAACTCTATATCCACTCCCAACATATAACTGTCCTGAGACTACAGAAATTGTAGCAATTCCCCAGAAAATATAATACCATTTAGATTTAACTTGGGCACGAAGTTTCATGCCACTAATCTCTTCATGAATATCACGATGATGAAATCGAAGAGATTTATCAATCAATTTGTTAATTTTCTTTTTCATGAGATCAGATAATCAATTTCTTTTCATCTGGAGTAACAAGTTTACTCCCAAAAATCTCATTATACTTCTTCTTAACAGAATCATCAAGTTCTACCATGTAAACTACATGTGACTTGGAGACTGTAATGTCTGTCACTTCCTTAGAAATGACAGTAGCCCAAGGAGCAAATCCAACATTCTGTGCTTGTGGGATTACAACAAGAGCATTTTTAATTGTGATATCGTTTTCTGTTTCAGATACCAGTTCTGCGACTAGTTCTTCACCAGTCATGACACGAATCAATTTTGCATTAATCATTTGAATTCACACTCCACCATAATTTCAGTCATCGCAGCAAGTAGGTTAATTTCTTGGTCCGCTACGAACGCGACCTGATACTGATATTTAGCAATAATGAGCACAGCAGCAGCAACGCTAGGACCGTCAAGGGTTTCAAAAAGAGCATCGTAAAGACGACGAAGAAGTACACCAGGATCATTGTCCAGATTATTAACGACCCATTTACGGACCTCGGGAAACTTCTTATCCTTAAGCGCCTTGATAAGGTCTTGAATATTGACATCGGAAAAATTAGCAAGGATCGATGAATCAATTTCTCCTGAGGATGCATGTCTCTGACATTCGTTCAGTACACGTCTCCAATCAGGGAAGTGTTTATTAATCAGTTCGGCAAGGACCTTTGGATCCGCCTTAATATTCTCCTTATCCAGGATGGTTTGGAGTCGTTTGAAGAACTTTGAGGCAATTGCAGGTTTGTTTTTCCCTGTAATTCCGAACTCGATGACAGAACACCGAGATTGTATTGGTTCAACAATTCGGTTTCGATAGTTGCAAGTAAAGATGAATCGGCAGTTTTTATAAAACGTCTCAATATTTGCCCGTAGGAGGAGCTGTACGTCATGGGTTGTGTTGTCAGCTTCGTCAATAATGATGACTTTGTGCTTTGTGTCAGCTGACGATAATGAGACGGTCGAAGCGAAATTCTTGGCCTGGTTTCGTACCGTGTCCAAGAATCGTCCCTCATCGGATCCGTTGATGACATAATAGTCTACTCCAAGTTCGTGGCACAGTGCCTTTGCAATGGTAGTCTTTCCAATACCAGGAGGTCCAGCGAGAAGTAGATTTGGGATCTCACCTTTCTCCAGGAATGACTTGAAAGTTTTTTTAGTATCCTCGGGAAGGATACAATCTTCAATAGTCTTCGGGCGATATTTCTCAACCCAAAGAAAATCCTGGTTGTTCATAATTTAGTTGAAGTTATGCAAGTTGTGCCAAACGGCACCAATATTCATTTTACCATGAAAGTATCCCGCAACAATAACAGATAATGTAGCAAAGATTACTCCAAGGAACATACAGATTGGAACTGTGGGATTCTTTAGTGCCATCTAAGAGTCTTAAGATAATTAAGGACATCCTGACGAACGTCCATCAATTCATGATAACATTTTTGGTTATGAGCACATGATCTCAATGCAGGATCAGGTTCAATGACAGACTCGATAAAGATATCCAGTCCCCGATTCCATTTGTCTTTCTTAGACTCGCCGTCAGGAATAGTATTTTGATCTTTCATATATCAGACCCAATTTGGTTTACGGGATTGGTCACGAAGATAATTAGATGCAACCCAAGGTTTGCTGCTAACGTACATTTTGTAAGCAGTAAAAGTGTCAATGCTTGTGTCATATTTAAATTCATCGGGCATTGCACGAGCAAAATTATCAGCCATAGAATAACATGTTATTGCATCACCCACAATACGATGAAACATTTTTTTAGCTTCAAAGAGGGTTTTGGCACAAGTGTGAACCTTTCCATATCTATGTAGATACTCAGTTGTCAAAGCGCACCCATGTTGGATCAACCAGGCAAGATTGTAATGATTCTTTGCAGCCCACTGAGTACAGGGATGATTGCGAAAAGCACCTTTCCTTGTGTTATAAGGTTCTCCATCCTTACGATGAATATCACCCCAATTAAAATACCACTTGCTGTAGATGATAGAGATCATCTGACAAGACTCAAGTGGCATTTTGACAATATGTTTATCGGGAAGAACTACAGCAGACTTTCGTGGACATGGATCTGTTACGAATATGTTCATAGTAAGTGTGTTTCAATTTCTTCTTTATCGAAGAATTGCATGATATAGGATACACCCCATGTTATCGCCTCTGGAGGAATGTCGTCAATATTTTCCTTTAAAACTTTAGCAGCATTAAAGATTCTGAAAAGACCAACACCCCTAACAGTTGCTTCAGAAACTTTCATGAATTCGGAGAAAGCTTCATCATTTCCATTTTTTACACCATCAACGTAGAGTTGACGTGCTTCTCGAAGGAGAACTTGAGTCTCAGGTGCAAACGTAATTGTTTCATCCTTTAAAGGAATCTCAAGAGTTTTCATACAAGACATACTAAATTTCATAGCACGTCTCGTTTCTTCAATAGAAAGAGCCCAATCAATCTTATCCCTAAAGGCATGTTGAATAACACCGTTTGAGCATTCCATTACTCTAAGAATAGCGATCTTCTCTTTTTCTTCATCAGGAAGATCTCGATAGATCGCCTTCCAATTCTTAGACATCACTCTTCCCAAGTAAGATCAGGTTCAAGAGCAATGAAGTAAGTCAGATCATACTCAGAGGACTTGAACCGAGAGAGAAGTTTTCTAGAAATAGAAACTTCATAAGAACCAGGAACGATCTTGATATTCTCAACTTTGAAGTGGAGACCAAAGTTCTTATTAGTTTCGCCTACAACGATTGAGAAGTCGTTAGACGTGTCATTCTTTCGATCATGCACCATCAGTTTAATCTCACCATCTTCACCGATCACAGAGAGGTCTGTGAGGTGATAAACTGCAGCAGCCTTGAGAAGACGATCGAGTTGAGAACTCTTGAGAGTAAACTCAACATCGACTGTAGGCAGGTCGATAGACTTGTCGGGAGGAGATACGATGACACTAGGATCAGCAAAGAAATACTTAGATTTCTGTCGTCCCTCTTTAAGGGTGACATAGCTAGATCCATTGAAGTTCAGTTCTGGTTCCTGAAAAAGATTCAAGGAGTTAAGAAACTGACCAAGGTCATAGATACCAAAGTCTTGTGGAAGTTCTTCATCGATGTTTGCTTCTGCAAGAATGTTCTTCATCACACTGATGGTGCGAAGCCTGTTACCTTCTTTGAACAGAATCGACTGATTAATCGACGAGAAATTACGCAGAAGATTAACAGTACGATCAGAAAGTTTCAAAGGGGTTTTCGTTTGCATTATGAAGTCCAGCGAAATGATAGAGAAGAATACAATAGTGGATGGCTTTTAGAATGTCAAGTTTGGATTTACCATCCTTCTTACCAAACCGTGACAGATATTTGATAGCGTTGGATCGAGTGAATGCTTCTGCATCACCGATACTTTCAATCAAATCAAGAGTCTGAGTCTTAGAATCTTTAGATGTGTAGTGGGCACGATAGGTTCCTGAAAGATAATCACGAACCTCTTTAAGAGTTTTATCTTCTTCGTACTGCCAGAAATGAGGGGGTTTTTCCTCTGTTTTAATTACTTCTTTAGTTGTATAGTCAGCACCAGGACGACGACGAGTTACAGTTTTTCCCCCATCGGGAGATTCGTAAACCCAATCATCAGTTTGTGCAGAAACTTCACCAGTAAGTGGAGTGTATTCAAACCCTCCATTAGCGCTGATGAAATCCATATCAGATGAGTTCATATCAAAATTAAGAGTATCAGTTCCAGCACCACCAAAAATACCGTCCATAGGAACTGGTTGTGCTGCACCGAAGTTTACCATACCTTGGTCAGATGTACCAAAGTCTAGAGTGATGGTATCTTGTGCCGCAGGCGCAGGATTTCCAGTCAGACTAAAACCATCTTCATGCCAAAAGTCTTGACTGGGATGATCGGCAGGATACCGACCATCTTCATCACGTCCATCATCCTCTTTTTCAAAAGGATTTTTACGATCAGGATCATTGCGATCATAATCGTACCAATACTTAGAATGTTCTTGGCTCATAAGTTCATCATAAAGTAAGGACCAGGAGTTAACCATAACAGAAAAGGAAATCGTTTACCAATGATTCTGCTTTTTCTTCTCCAAATTTACTGGAAAGATATCCACCAACGGGATCAAGTCTCCTCATATATTTGTCGAAATCTCCGTATGTAGAATACATAGAAAACCCACTAGGTTTCTTACATTCTAACATTTCTTTGTAAACAGTCAAGTATTTCTTGAACATTTCCAGGTGTTCATCCACTTCAGACATAGTACATTTAGCAACGTATATGTTTTCTGAGAAGTGATTTCCAGGTTCAAAGAACCTGTAATTTCCTTCTGCCTTTGGCAGATCAGGATGAGAGAACAAGTAATTCTCTACTGGATGTTGAAAGTCAAATACGATAATGACTTTCTTTTCAAAGAACCCCATAAGGTCCATACCAAAGCAGGGGAGATTTTCACCTGTCCTAGGATAGATGATGTTGTTGTAGATGCAGGATTTATCATCCCAGATCTCAACCTCCCTAGACTTATTGATGTACCTATTTTTAGGTGTTCCATAAAGTTTGGCTAGAAGGGAGGTTCCTTTCCCCTCCCAATTAGCCCAAGTCGAATGGTGATACAGTTCAGGAAATGTTTCAAAAACTGCGGTCTTCCAATTCAACCATAAATCATTCATTTTCTTCTCCTTCTCCAAAATTAACTTCGGTATCTACTTTATCGTAGAGATCCATGAAAGCCTGTTTGGTTTCATCATCAAAACGATTAAGGCACACTTGAATAGCTTTGGCTTTATCACCAAAGATACTGTATGCCTTCACAATGTGGACCAGACGGCGGGTAGAAATAACTTCCTCAACACCACCATCATAGAAGGTCTTGCGGATGATGTCAGCCCAGTCTACCAATTTGGCAGTGAACTGATCATCATTACACAATTTGGACAAGATCTTTGCTTCAGTAGCAGCAGTGGGATAAGACTGTTCAAAGGTTACTGGGAATCGCTCAAGGAAGGCTTCGTTGAGCACGTTAGTTCCAATGAATCGTCCATCGTCTGAACCTTTGCCTTTAGTGTTGGCTGTGGCAATGACGTTGAATCCACTTGCAGGAGCAATCCATTGTCCGATTTTCTTAAGGAATACTCCTTTCCCTTCAAGGATAGATTGGAGACAGAGAATTTTATTACTGGCAAGGTCGATCTCGTCAAGGAGCAATACAGCACCTCGCTGGAGAGCCTCGATGACTGGGCCATTGTGCCAGACGGTGTTACCATCAATAAGGCGGAA
>CEVH01055374.1_pt1 | contig 13513 bp, 15 predicted proteins | sample 356521 | NCBI WGS metagenome assembly CEVH01 (sample SAMEA2623446, study PRJEB7988) | marine metagenome | isolation source: saline water (ENVO:00002010), including
GCTCCAAGTCCGTTGCTAAAAAAGTAGCGTTTAACATATCGACCCTCTTTATTGTGAACGTCTGCTAGAAATCGTGTCTCATTTAGTTTCAGTGGGTTTTGTTTGCAAGTTTTCATTTTTACTCCTCAATATGCGACAGGGTGAACGGTATCATAACATGCTGACTAACTTTTATTCTCGCCTCTGATTCTGACATGGCCGCGACTTCTCCTATCTTGCGACCGTTGTCAGCATCGACTACTACCCAAATATTGCTCGGACGTTTTACAGGAAACACACAATTGTAATATTCTCGATCTGTCATTTTAGTTCCTCCTATTGTTTGACTGTCTCGTTATTGTACATGATGTCCCATTGACTTGTCAAGACCGGGCCATCGTCGACATCTTTGAACGACATCTTGTAACCTTGGTCGAGTCGAGTGTATCGTGTTGTAAATTCGTCGACATCTCGTTTCGATACTGTTCTGACTTGTGGACCATTGTCAGGATCGACAAATACTAAAAACAGCATGTCGAAATTTTCTGGCTTGATACCTTGAAAAGCATAGTTATTTTTGACTTTGGCTTTCATAGCTGACTTGACTTCGATGCGAATGTGACGACCGCCAACGAACGCGTCAAGATCATAATCTTGCGTGTCGCTACGTTGTGACTCGATGCCGTGACGGTTGAAATAATCAGCGATCATTACCTCTAGAATCTCGCCGCGATCTTTAGAAGTCATTTGCGACAACTCGAAACTGACTTCACTTTTCGCTGGACTGTAATGACCGTGACCGGTTTTGAAATAGGACTGTTTTGCGGATGCAAGGTCGAGAGTTGAAAACATTTTTGAGACTCCAATGTGGTGTGAATAAAATCAGTCTACAATACTTATCGACAATTTGCAAGGGGAAGTTTAACCCGCCCCATAAAAATCCAGACTTGCCTGAAAGTGTACAGACTCCGAATCCTCATAATCGACACGATCTTCGATCACTTCACAATGTTCTAAGCAATCAGGGCAGATCTGTGAATCTGATTGAACGTATGAACCACAGCAATCGGTAACGTAGAAAATTTCAAAATTGTTACTCATAACTAAATTCCTTTAAGGGTTAAAACTTTTCTTTACTGGTAGAATATATATGCAATCGGCATGCCAAAACTAAAAAAATTTTTTATACTTGTTTTATAGGCTTTTTTGTATTCTCAATATGAAACACCCTTTGCATTTTGCTACACAGTGTAGCATTTTGCATTGCATTTCGCTACACACTACACGTATGTACAGTAAATTATATGCTACGCGTATCATTTTGAGATATTTTTACCATATAGGCTTAGATAGTACACTTTTGTACACTATAGGGGTTAATATAATCGAAAATGAGATTGAGAATCAGTCTCAATAAGCCGCATGGCATGTAAAAATAGTAGGGAGGAAATAATAGATATGTATTACCTAAACTCTAAGGATAACTTGTTACTCTCTATCCAACAGGAACACATATATCGGTTCGCCTGTCTGCCAATCTTTCCCGGATGGTATTGCTTCTTCTCCTTCTTTTAAGAATCCAAAATCTCTGAGTCTAGATCTTCTTACAAATTCTGCCATTGAATATTTTGAATCTTGTATCCTATGATATGTATATGGTTCTACTAGAATCTTTTCATCCAAGACCATAAATGCCAACTCTTCATCTGTATAAAGCTTGTAGTTTTCTTTCAAGAAATATTTATATTCTACTCCACCATACATATCTGCTTCTTTTCTGCTTAAAGTTTCTTTTGGTTTTAATCCTCCCCTATATATTCCCTTCTTAAACCTTAACGTCAAAAACCTTTCAAGAGATAGTAACATATCAAATTTCAAATTAACCATTACACACAATTCCCAATCATAATACTTGCTCAAGTTTGCCCTAATAAAATCATACATTTCTTTATTTTTCACTTGACGCTCAATTTGTTCTACAGTTTTAGGTTCAGGCTGTGCCCCACCTAATCTATATATTAAATTCCTATTAACTTCCATTTTAAACTTTTCCAAGAATTGATCTTGAATCTCTCGTGTTGTATTCAAATCTAGTCTCTCACGAATAAAATCCTTCATTTCTGCACTATAACTATTTTGATATCCTATTCGCTTTTCAACAATATCAGGATATTTATCTCTAATTCCTAACTTTCTTTCCCATTCATATACTGATGCACTTGCTTCGCCTCCTCTCACTACTCCTACATTAGCTTTCCATCCAAATTCTTTTGTTAGCTTAACTACATCTCCTTGAAATTCCAACCACTTCTTTTCAAACTTCTCAGGAAAATCCCCTCTTCTATCCAGCATGTTATCCTTATGATTCCCTTTAGCCAAATGTTCCGCATTATAACATTTAGGATTATCACAAAGATGCCTTACTAATTCAGGATACTCTCCATGCTTTTCCCAATATGCTATTCTATGCTTAGTAAAATATTTTCTTTCTTCATCTATTTTTACTTCCATCTGAGCATATCCATTTTTATGGACACAATTTGATTCTTTACAAGGAGTACCATTATAAAACTTATCCTTGCTCCATGTAAAATTCTTTGAGTATCTATCTAATGTAATTGCTTTTTCTAAAAAAGGACGAAGATCTTTTTCATTAGTAGCTACCCAAGTATTAAATAAAGAACATCTATTCCACTTATCCAAATATTCCCTTTCTTTCTGCATAACTTTATCTTCATCACATCTTTCGATGATAGCATACTTAATAGAAAATTCACTATCATGATATCTTTCTTGCAGTTTTTTATTAAAATGCTTATTTTTACTTAGCTCATTCTTATGAGAACCTAGTCTAGTACCAATACTCACACTACTACCAATATAGCATTTAATATCGTTTACTTTATAATCTCTTTCAGGATGATTATCATCATAGTTCCATATAAAAACTATGGCATAGATACCACTAACACCTTTAACAGATTTCAAATCTGATACTATTTCCCAGTTCTGAATATCAGTATGATTTATTCTAATCTTTACATTTCTACTTTTTCTAATGTTACTGAGCTGAGCATTACTGATAGAATATTTATTTCTTATGTTTAGAGACGGAACTCCTTTATTGTAATCTTTTACAATCTCTCTTTCTTGCTGTGACGTAAGAAATACTTTTCTTTTTCTTTTCTTTACGTCTGTGCTTCCTTTTGGTCTAGGCATATTTTCTCTCCTTTAAAAGGTCTCCCTCGCTTTTTCCTGATCTGTAATTTTCTTCTTTGTCTGCGTAGCATATCCACTGTTACCTTAGATCCTGATCTTTCACTTAATAGTGCTGCTAATTCCTTATCTTTCATTTTATTACAGTTTTCCGCTATAAAACACAGTTCTTCACTGCTCCATTTCTTATATATTCTCATATTTTATGCCTTTAAAGTTGACAAATCGTGTATCATTAATATAATAATAGAAATTTTTACAATTGAGGCAAGATAAAAATGAGTGATATTAAAAACATTGATTCCATTCTGGAAGTTAAAGCTTCAGGATCACTAGACGTCACGGATGATTTAAACAAACCAGAGGGTAAGGCTATAGCTGAACTACTACATGAGCAAGAAGAAGACAACGAAACGCAAGAAGAAGAAGACAACGCTAGCTAACGGAGTATCAGAACAAGAATTTTTAACAGTATTAGAGAACATAAGTAAAAGACTTGGACATAAATTTAAATTCGGATATCATAGTTACGAGGATATGAAGCAACAAGCAGCTATCTTTGCGTTAGAAGGATTAGAAAAATATGATAATAAACGTCCACTAGAAAACTTCCTATGGACCCATGTAAGAAATAGATTATTTAATTATAAACGAGACAATTATCAAAGACCTGATAAGCCTTGTTTATCTTGTGTATTTTATGATGCTCACTGTGCCACATCCACAAACCAATGTAATGAATATGACGACAAGACTAATTGTGAAGAATACAATACATGGAATAATCGTAACACAAATAAAAAGAACATAATGAAGCCCGTAGGTATTGAAGACCTTAAAGAACAAAATGTCAGTATTCCTAAATTAGCTAGTGATAATTCCATATTAGAAATAGTTTCCAACAAACAAGTTTTAAAAATATTAGATGAGAACATTCCTGCACAACACAGATCAACATATCTTAAATTAAAATATGGAGACAAGATCTACAAGAATAATCTTAACAAATTACTAGAATGTATTAAAACTATATTGAAAGAACATGGCTATGACTTCTAAGAAACCACCACGCAAACGTGGACAACTAGGACTAGAAGAACAAGAATTTATTAGAGATAATATAGACAGCTTATCTATAGAACAAATAGCAGAAGCCCTTAATCGCACAGTTAAACCTGTACAAAGATATGTAACTGAATCTAAAATTGGCATTAAATCTAAAGATGAAGAAGAAACCGACAAAACTCTAAGACGAAAACTACATGCTAAAACATTCTGGGTTGAAATAGAAAAACAATTTGACAAATCTACAGGAGAACTACAATACTTTGAAGACACATGGATCGGCTTGGTAAAACAATTCAGAGAAGACGTACTACCTGCAGAAGAATTACAAATTAAACAATTTATAACTATAGATATACTTATTAATCGCTCCATGAAGGAACGAAAACGCCACATAGCAGACACTGAAAAACTACAAGAGGAAGTAGACAGAGAATATAAACTACCAGAAGACGTACGAGATGGACCTAAATTAGCTAACTTAGAAACTCAACTATCATTTGCCCGTAATAGTATAGCTAACTATACAAACGAATATACTAAACTTTTAAACGAACAACAGAAAATCAGTAAAGACTTAAAAGCCACCAGAGAACAACGTATTAAACGTATCGAGGATGGTAAAAGCAGTTGGATCGGATTAATTCGTATGCTAGAAGACGAAGAGATCAGAGAAAAAGAAGGACGCGAGATGGAAATTATGAATATGTCAGTAGAACAACAAATCAAAAAACTTAGTGAATATCACGAATATCAGGATGGAGAAGTAGATACTCCTTTATTAACACCAGAAACAGTTCAGGATAAAAAAGATGACTAAAAAGACAGCTATTGTAACAGGTATCACAGGACAAGACGGATCATACTTAAGTGAATTACTATTACAATCTAATTATACCGTTATAGCATGTAGACGCCGTTCATCCACTAACAATCTAGAACGAGTAACTCACCTATTAGACGACCCTAATTTTATACTTACTGAATTTGACCTAACTGATCCCAGCGGAGTTTATCAAACCATACAAAAATATCAACCAGATGAATTTTACAATCTTGCTGCACAATCCCATGTTGGCACTAGTTTTAAACAACCATCTACTACCTTTGAAATTAATACCGTAGGTGTTACAAATATCTTAGAAGGCATTAGACATTATTCCCCACATACTAAACTCTACCAAGCCAGCACCAGTGAAATGTTTGGTCGCAACTATTCTACTGAAACAGATGGCAAGAGATACCAGAATGAGAAAACCGAGATGTTACCACAGAGCCCATATGGAATTGCTAAACTAGCAGCGCATAACATGGTAGAAATATATCGTAGTGGCTATAACTTATTTGCTTGTTGTGGTATATTATTTAATCATGAAAGCCCCCGAAGAGGTGAAAACTTTGTAACCCAGAAGATTGTGAAATGGATTAAAGACTATATAGCTAGTGGCAAGTCTCCAGACTTTCCCAAACTAAAACTAGGTAACTTAGCAGCTCACCGAGATTGGGGACATGCCAAGGATTACGTCCGAGCTATGTGGATGATGCTTCAACAAGAAACTCCGAAAGATTATGTCATTGCAACTGGTGAAACACATAGTGTACAAGAATTTCTAGATTTAGCATTTAAAAGTGTACAATTAAACCCAGAGGATCATGTAGAGATTGATCCTGATTTATTTAGACCCGCAGAAGTTGAATATCTATGTGGAGATCCCACTTTCGCTAATAACGATTTAGGCTGGAATCCGCAGGTATCATTTGAAGGTTTGATACAAGATATGTTGGGAAGTTAGATATGACACAACGCAACTACGAAGACCCAAACTATAAGAAATGGAGAAAAGAAGTATACAGGAGAGATGGCTTCAAATGTAGATGGCCTAATTGTAAAGCCAGAAGAGGCTTGAATGCTCATCACATTAAAACTTGGGCACATTACCCTGGATTAAGATTTGACCCTAATAACGGTATAACTCTTTGCAGACGACACCATAAACAAATCCAAGGTATGGAAGACGCCTATGAAGCTATATTTCTCAAAATACTAGCCCATGATAGACTTCAGTAATTTTAAAATTATAGTAGACACAAGGGAGCAACATCCCTGGGAATTCAACAAAATGGAGAAAACTGTAGCTAAACTGGATACAGGTGACTATTCCCTAGAAGGCTTACAAGAATTCTTCTGTATAGAACGAAAAGGTAATGTAAGTGAGTTTGCTAATAATATAACCGAAAAACGCTTTAAAGACGTAGTAGAGAGACTTTCTAAAGTACAACATGCCTTCTTACTATTTGAATTTAACCTAGAAGACATATTAAGATATCCAGTAGGATCTACAGTACCCAAACGTATGTGGAGTAAATTAAGAATATCTCCAAAATTTATACTTAAACACATAAATGAGCTCCAGCTACTGCACAACGTTAAAATATTATTCTGTGGTGATGCTGCCAACGCAGAGAAGATGGCCTTAGCACTTATGAGAAAAATGTATGAGCTTTACGGACAACCCAAATCAGACGTTTGATGATGCCTGGCTAGGTCTAGGTGATTTATCAAAAATTGAGATTCCTAATAATCCTATGATTCATAGGACCGAGAAGGAAATTGAGAATCCAGATCTACATTTGATGAAGCTCTTGAAAGACCCTAGAAATGTTGGGGCAACTTGCAAGTTATTATTTAATATAGAACTACATCCTATGCAGTGTGTTATATTGCAGGAATTTTGGAATAGACCATTTCCAATGTATATAGCCTCTCGTGGTTGGGGTAAATCTTTCCTTATGGCTTTATATGCCATATTAAAATGTACATTTACTCCTGGCACGAAGATCGTTATTGTGGGTGCTGCGTTTAGACAGAGTAAGATTATATTTGAATATATGGAGACTATATGGAGAAACAGTCCGATCCTTAGAAGTATATTTTCTGGGAACGAAGATGGGCCGAGAAGAGATGTTGATAGGTGTACGATACGACTTGGTGATAGTTGGACTATTGCGGTTCCTATGGGTGATGGCAGCAAGATCCGAGGTCTTAGAGCACATATTATTATCGCTGACGAATTCGCATCAATCTCTCCAGATATATACGAGACAGTTGTTGCTGGTTTTGCTGCGGTATCTGCTAGTCCCATCCAGAATGTAAAGGAAGAGGCTCGTAAGAAGGCGTTAAAGGACGCTGGCCTATGGAATGAGGAGTTTGATAGTCTAGAAAAAAAGATGGGTAATCAGGCGATTATAACAGGTACAGCAGACTATAGCTTTAAGCACTTTGCTCAGTATTGGAGAAGATACAAAGGGATTATAGAGAGCAAGGGTGACAAGCATAAACTAGAAGAATTGTTCAAAGGGGAAGTTCCTGATAATTTTAATTGGGACGATTACAGCATTATCCGAATACCATATGAATTAATTCCTAAAGGTTTTATGGATGATAAACAGGTAGCTAGAGCCAAAGCAACTATTCATACAGGTATCTATAATATGGAATATGCTGCATGTTTTACCAAAGATAGCGATGGCTTCTTTAAACGTAGTCTCATAGAATCTTGTGTTGTAAACGAGGATAACCCAGTGGTTATCAACAATAAACCAATTATCTTCGATGCAGTTGTCACGGGAAATCCTAATAATCAGTATATCTATGGGATTGACCCAGCTTCAGAAAAAGATAATTTCAGTATTATAATTCTAGAGTTACATGAAGATCACAGCAGGATAGTCTATTCGTGGACTACTAATCGAAGTAACTTTAAGGAAAGACAAAAGACAGGATTAGTTAACGAGCATGATTTCTATGGTTTTTGTGCAAGGAAGATTCGTAATCTAATGAAGACTTTTCCTCCTAAGATAATTGGAATGGATGCTCAGGGTGGTGGTGTTGCTATCGAAGAGGCTCTACATGATCCTAGAAATTTAGAAAGTGGAGAGCATCTTATCTGGCCTACTATTAATTATGATAAAAGTAAGGACACAGATTCTCAACCAGGATTACATATTCTAGAACTTATCCAGTTTGCCAAGGCAGATTGGACAGCTCAAGCCAATCATGGATTAAGAAAAGACTTTGAAGATAGAGTTTTATTATTCCCTAGGTTTGATCAATTAACTTTGGGTTTAGCTTTAGATAAAGAGGGCAAAGATATTATGGAGGCAGATTTAACTCCATTATATGATAATTTAAGTGAATGTATTTTAGAGATAGAAGATCTTAAAAATGAGCTAACTACAGTTGTAATGAGTCAAACTAGTACTGGAGCAGGAGCCAGAGATAGATGGGATACTCCAGAGGTTAAAATGCAAAATGGTAAAAAGGGAAGATTAAGAAAAGATAGATATAGTTCTTTAGTAATAGCTAATATGCTTGCTCGTCAAACAAGGCAAAAATTAGCTGCTCCTAATTATGATGTTATCGGAGGAAATAGAGCAGACATCATAAAACAAGATGGAGATATGTATAAAGGACCAGAATGGTTTACTAATGATGCTAATGACGATTTTTATACTGGCATTTATAGATAAAAAGTGTATTATAAACTAATAGCATTGCAATCCTATTACGGTTAAAATATAATATGACAAAAAAATATCCAAAAAGTGACGCCATTCCGGACCAATCTCTTGAGGGCGAAGAAGCCTATGTTACATGGGGTGATGATTTAAGCTCTAAACAGGAAGCCCTTAGCAAATCTTCAGAGTCTATGTCTGAATATACTGCTATCGAGCATACCACAGGATCAAGACGACGAGGTTTAGATTATTCTAATCTAGACACTAACACATCTGGTCGTCCAGGTTTGACTAAACTTGATTATGACTTTTTCAGACCAGACGAAGCGGTACCTAAAAGAGTTAAGATGATCCTCAAGAAAGCTGAGGATATTTATCAAAGAGTAGGCTTGGTAAAAAATGTTATTGATTTGATGGGTGACTTTGGTAGTCAGGGTATTCGTATTGTTCATCCTAATAAAAGAATTGAACGCTTTTATAAAAGATGGTTTGAGAAGTGTGGTGGAAAAGAAAGAAGTGAGAGATTTCTTAGTAATCTATATAAAAGTGGTAATGTTGTTGTTAATCGTCAAACAGGTAAATTGACATTAAAGACAGCAGAGAAAATGTATAAGACTTCAGCAACTGCTGATCTATTAATTGACACACTCGATGAGACCTCAGTAGACAAAAGAGAAATACCTTGGAAGTATACTTTTATAGATCCTGTTTATGTAGAAGTGTCAGCAGGTTCTTTGGCTTCTTTTGTGACAGATAAAAGATACGAGTTAATTTTACCAGCATCCTTACGTAAGACTATTAATTCTCCTAAGAGTGAAGCAGAGAAACAGGTAGTAGCACAATTACCAGATGAGATTTTGGAAGCAGCTAAAAGCAGAAAGAACTACCCACTTAACCCACAAAAGGTTAGAGTATTCCATTACAAGAAAGACGATTGGCAAAGATGGGCTTTCCCAATGATCTATTCTATTATGGATGATATTACGGTTATTGAAAAGCTAAAACTTGCAGACATGGCGGCATTAGATGGTGCTATTTCTAATATTAGAATTTTCAAATTAGGTAGTCTCGAACACAAGATCGCACCGACAAAAGCAGCTGCTGCGAAGCTGGCTGGTATTTTAGGTAATAATGTTGGTGGAGGTACAATGGATTTAGTTTGGGGTCCAGATATTGAATTATTAGAAAGTAGAACTAGTGTTCATCAATTTTTAGGTGAAGGTAAATATACTCCTCATTTAAATAGTGTTTATGCTGGCCTTGGTATTCCTCCAACTCTTACTGGTACTTTTGGTGCAGCTGGAACTACTAATAATTTTATTAGTCTTAAGACACTTACACAAAGACTTCAATATGGTAGAGATGTGCTAATTAAGTTCTGGAATGATGAAATTAAATTAGTACAAAAGGCTATGGGTTTTAGAAAGCCTGCAATGATTGAATTTGATAGAATGGATCTATCTAATGAAGAAGCTGAGAAGTCATTGCTAATACAACTAGCAGATAGAAATCTTATCTCTGATGAGTTACTACAGAAACGATTCGGTTTTGATCCTGAGATGGAGAAGATTAGACTTAACAGAGAAAAGAGAGAAAGAAAGTCAGATCGCATGATACCTAAATCCAGCCCATACCATGATCCGCAGCCAGAAAATTCCCTCAAGAAAATAGCTTTACAAAGCGGAGTAGCTAGTCCGAGTGAGGTAGGATTAGAACTAGATCCTAAGAAAGATGGAGAGAAAAGTTCACTCGAAATGCGGCAAGCCTTTAAACCAACAAAGTTGGCAAAAGACTCGAAAGAGTCTTTGCCTGGTCAACCGCAGCAAGGTAGACCCAGAAATTCTAAAGACAAAGAACAGCGAAAAGAACGCACTTTCACCCCACAAACAGGAGCGTCTTTACATCTCTGGGCATCAGCTGCACAGGACGAAATTAGCGAAATTATTAACCCAATATTGCTAGATTTCTTTGGAAAGAAAAATCTCAGAAGTTTAGCAAATGATCAATCTAAAGAGCTTGAAAATATTAAAAGCAGTATACTTTTCAATAGCACACCATTTTGCACAATAAATAAAGAATACGTTCAGGAAAAATTAAATAATTTAGATACCCAACACTTGACGACTTATAGTGTATGGTTAAGACAGTTGGCTTCCGAACTAAATAAAGATCTTACAGTGGATGATCAAAAGCAGGCGAAAGCTTCTTTTTATTGTCTACTAAAAAATAATTAGGGGTAAAACATATGATAATTTATTCTCAAGAGACAGATGACGGTTTAGCAGAAAAAATTTCTGCTTCTAATTCTATCTCTTATGCATCTATTGTTGAACCATGCGATATTGAACAAAATCAGATCAAGACCAAATCAATGGCTGCTATGAATGATGCTGATTTATATTATGTTCAGTCTATATTGGTTAGTTCGTCTTGGAATAGAAATGATGATGTTTTTGACAGAGCTGAAGTATGGGCAGCCCGAAAGACACCTGAGCACAAACCTACGAATTTAGAACATGATGAAAATTTAATTATTGGCCATATTACATCAAACTGGCCAATTGATAATCAAGGTAAAACTATTGCTGAAGATATTGAAGTAGATGAGCTTCCAGATAAGTTCCACATTGTTACTGGTTCCGTTATTTATAAAGCATATTCATCGCCAGAACTAAAGGAACGAGCTGAAAAGCTAATTGCTGAAATTGAGAACGGTACTAAATATGTTAGTATGGAGTGTTATTTTAAGGGTTTTGATTATGGTTTAACAGATAAAGTTACTGGAGACTATAAAGTATTAGCACGAAATGATAGTACAGCATATTTAACAAAGTACTTAAAAGCTTATGGTGGACAAGGCGAACATGACAACTATAAGATAGGAAGAGTTTTACGCAATATTACTTTTAGTGGCAAAGGTTTTGTTAATAAGCCAGCCAATCCTGATAGTATCATTTTCAATAAACGATTAATTGAAGATTTATTGGATAAAAAAAATGACAATTTATTAAAAACAGGTGTACTAGAAAATAAGCCCACAATCAATACAGATACGGAGAATATCGTTATGAGTGAAAATATCGAAAAACAAGTTGCAGAAATTAATGAAAAGTTAGACTCTGTTTCTGTAAATTGTGCAGACCAGGTAGCAGAAGCGCAAGCAACTGCTTCAGAACTACAACAAACCAATCAAACATTAGAGGCTACAATGAAAGAAAAAGAAGAATTGCTCGAAGCAAAATCAGAAGAGTTAGAAACTCTTGCCAAGAAGCACGACGAAGAAGTCAAATCTAAGAAAGAAGAAATGGCTGAGATGAAGAAAGAAAAAGAAGAAGCCAAATCTGAACTCGAAGAAGTAGTCGCTAGTAAAACAGAACTCGAAGAAGCTCTCAAAGCCGCTCAGACCTCTCTTGAAGAAGCCAATGAAGTTATCGCTGGCTACAAGATGAAGGAAGAAGAAATGGCAAAGAAAGAGATGCTTGCGAAGAGAAAAGCCAATTTGGTTGAAGCGGGTCTTGAAGACGATGCTGCTTCCGCTGCTGTTGAGAAATTTGAAAGTCTTGATGACGAAGCATTTGAATCTATTACTTCACTTCTTGCGGCTATGAAGCCAAAGGAAGAAGAAAAAGCTAAGAAACATGACGAGACTGAGGCAGCAATGCCACCAGCTCTGAAAGAAGCTTTAGAAAAGAAGAAGGAAGAGAAAGAAAAGGCTTCCGAACTTGAAGAAGCTGAATCTGCTTTGGAAGAAGTAGAAGCTGAAGAAACCGTTGATCTGAGTGTTGGAAACGACGAATCAGAAACTGAATCAGCAGAAGCTAGTGTTCGTAGTGAACTTGTTGAATTTGTAAGTGCTAGACTCGGTAATACCTCAAAATAAGGGAGAATTAAACATGGCTTTAAAACCAGATCGTATCGAAACACAAACTGATGTTTCATTTTTCATGAACAACGCTACATCAAGCACTATTGTGCGTGGTGGAGTAGCATCTGTCAGCACCGGTGGTTCTGGCGTTGCTATGGATGACTCTAGTGCAGTAGTATCTTATGCTACAGCAACTAGTGGCTGCAAACCTGTAGGCGTTCTTCTTAATGACGTTGTAAATATTGATCTCACCCGTCAGCACATTAACTGGCATAAGGATGAGGTTCAGGGTGGTGGCAAAGTTACTTTGCTACAAGTTGGTCAGGTCACAACTGACAAGGTTACTGGCACAATTGCTGCTGGTAATTCAGCCTATGTCGGTGCAAGTGGTCTATTCAGTGCAACTCCACCTGCGGATGGTACCACTGAAGACGAGAACTATCGCGTTGGTAGATTCTTGAGTTCTAGAGATTCCGATGGTTTTGTCAAAGTAGCAGTCAACATTGCCTAAATAAAAAGGGAGAATAAAAACATGTCAGCAGAAACTAAAGCATTTCAACCAACTCCAGAATTAACTGATCTTTTAGTTAAGTCTGGTTCACAGCACAGAGAGACCTCTCTAGCTGCTACTGCAGAATTTGCGAAAGCTCTAGAGCAGCCTCTCCGTCAAGGTGTCCTTAGTGGCAACATTCTTGATGGTATCTTTGAGCCAATTCAATTGGCCCAGAGTGCTACTCCAGAATTTCCACTTGATTTCTTAGCCCCAGGTACAGAAAAGGACTTTGTTGCCTATACTGTTCCTAATCACGGCTATATTCCAGAGCGTCACGTCGAAGGCGATTACGTCATGGTTCCTACTTTTGATATCGG
>CEVH01054613.1_pt1 | contig 13446 bp, 6 predicted proteins | sample 356521 | NCBI WGS metagenome assembly CEVH01 (sample SAMEA2623446, study PRJEB7988) | marine metagenome | isolation source: saline water (ENVO:00002010), including
ACGTTAATGTTATTTCTAACAGTTGTAGCATAGCTCTCATAACTTACAGAAATTTTATCAGTCCCATCTTCATTATTAGCGGTTTTAGTAGTTATTAAAATAACTCCATTTGCGCCTCTAGCACCATAAATTGCTGTTGCAGCTGCATCCTTTAGAACCTCAATTTTATCAATATCGTTAGGATTTATGAAACTCAATGAACTTTGTGACTCACCACTACCATCCATCCCCTGTGCATCGGTCAGGGGGTCAACCGGAATTCCATCTAAGACATATAAAGGTTGTGTTCCACCTAAAATTGAGTTGGTTCCCCTTATTGATATTCCAGATCCACCTCCTGGTTCAGAGCTTTCAGAGACAACAAGTCCAGAAACCTGACCCTGTAATATACTTTCCACACTTCCGCTTCTGTTTTTTTCAAGTTGATCTGACTTGATTTGTGTAATTGACCCTGACAAATCTTTTTCACTGATATCGAAATAGCCTACACTCACTGTCACCTCATCAAGTTCGTCAATTTCTGATTCTAAATATATAGTAACAGGTGATGTTAGTATTGGTAACTCAATCGTTTTCTTTCCCACGTAAGAGATTGAAATTTTATCGCCGATGGTAAGAGAAATTTCAAAATTACCGTCAAAGTCAGAAATAACCCCTAAATCTGATCCAACAAGCTGAATCGTTGCACCCGGTAATGGTGTATTTGTTTCTTTTTCATAAACGATTCCTTTTAAATCAAGATCTTGTGCAATAAGATTAATTGAAAATAAAAGTATTAAATATAATATGTGTTTTTTCATAATTATTTTTTGATCTGAGTTTTTAACCACCAGTCTCTGTCTGGGTTATATTTATATTTTTTTTGTAACCTTTTAGATTCATCCCTTAATTCTGCTTCGATCTTGTCATACTTCTTATCGTTAATTAAATTATTCATTTCACCTGGATCATTTATCAGATCATAGAGTTCATCAATATCATTTTCTAAAAAATTATCAACTAATTTATAACGATCGGTTCTAACGGCCAACTGATCAGGTCCAGCATATGGCCATGCGTCATCAACATAATATTCAAATAATATTGATTTTCTCCATTTTCTATTTCCTTTGCCAGTAATTAGCCCTAACATTGATTCTCCTTGCATGTAATTAGGCTTATTAATCCCAGCGAGATCAAGAATTGTTGGGGCAAGATCAATATTTAAACATTGCTCGTCAATTTCAGAATTTTTCTTTATTAATTTTGGATACCTTATAATCATGGGAACCCGAATGGAATTTTCATACGCCAGTCGTTTGTCCTTATATGTGTGTTCCCCCATAAAATAGCCGTTATCACTGCTATAAATAATTACAGTGTTATCCAATTCACCGATTTTTTCTAAAGTTTTAATTACTGCGCCAAGGGATTCATCAACAGCGATTAAACTTCTCAGTAATTGCATATTTTTAAACTTATTAATCGGCCACTTTTTTTCTTCTAATTTTTCAGGAATAACATCACCATTATTCCACTTAAATCCAAAAGTTTTTCTTATTTGCCACTTAGGTTTTCCTTCAAAAGTTTCTTTGTGCATTTTATACGGAGGCTCAGGTAGCTTTTCTCCTTTATATAAATCTTTGTGTCTAGTCGCAGGTAGGTGTTTTTCATGTACCGCTTTATGCCAAAGGTTTAAACTAAATGGTTTGTTAGAGTCTCTTTTATTTGTAAGCCAGTCTATAGTCTTTTCCGTAAGAATATCTGTAATATAACCTTCTTCTTTGGTTTCAACTCCATTGTCATTTACATTCGGATTAAAATACTGACCTTGACCAATAAAGCTGTACCAATAATCAAAACCCGGTCTTATGTGATTTTTGCCACGCTTGTGGGCCATGTGTATTTTACCTATATGTGCTGTTTCATAACCGTTTTCCTGAAGGTGAACAGAATATGGGGCAAAAGAGACCCAGTCAGGATCTACATGTTTATTATTTTGATTAACTCCGTGTATATGAGGGTAAGTTCCTGTTAAAAAACTTGCTCTTGACGGAGAACATATTGATTGTGTTACAAAAAAATTCTTGATGTTTACACCTTCTGAAGCTAACTTATCGATATTTGGTGTCTTTAAAAATGGGTATCTCTTAGAGAACCCGATTGCGTCATAAGGTTGATCATCAACCAAAACAAAAAGGAAGTTTGGTTTTTTATTGTTTTTTCCAGCATTTAAGTTAAAAGTGGAGAGAACAATTAAAAAGATGAATAATCTAACCATCACAAAAGAAAAATGTAAAAATAAAACTTAGAGACTAATAATTGTAGTTTTTCTAACAATTTTATGTTTAATTTTTTGATTATTAAATATTTATGCTAATTCTTTACGAATTTGATAATACGGTTATTGAAATTTAAAATATAGATTCCTTTGTTTAAAAATGAAATATCAATACCATTGCCCGAGGGACTAAGGTCAATTTTTTCACCATTCATCTTAATTATTTGAAGTTTCCATATTTCCTCCTCGGTATTGATGCTAATGTAATCACTTGAAGGATTTGGATAAATGATAATTTTTTCGTCTAACTCAATTGAATTAATAGACAGAAACTCATCATCTGGATTACACTCAATCTGCTCAAAATTATAGTTTTCTGAATCTAAATTGCTTGAAGAAACATATCTTGTTTCTGTGATCGATTTTGTTGACATGAATTCATTGTATAATTCCCCAATCTGTGTGAAGCTGTCATTGCTATCAAAGAAATTTGCAACTTGGGTTGTTGGGGGGAAGAAAGAATATCTTTCTATATAGTTTGTTTCCTCCAGAAAAGGTAATGCCAATTGAAGAAATTGCCTGTGCACCCATTCATTTCTGTGTCTGTTTGCATTAAATTCTGTTATCCATATTGGCAGTCCATACATTTCGTGTACTGACTCAAGATAATTGACAAATCTGTTAAATACGTCCTGTGGATTGGCATTAGGAGAATTTTCAGGGTTTGAAGCCCAGTCATACCAATGAACTGCTATTACATCAATTCTTATATTTTGTTCTATGGCTTTTGAATTAAATTCGTTTAACCAATCAAAAACTGCTCCTTGCCTGCAAGCAGGAGACACCATTCTTAAACCTGATTTAAGTAAATTTTTATAATATGTTAGCGAAGTATCGACAACACACATATTTCCATATTGACCAGATTGACCGTTGCAATCATCAGGTTCATTAAAAGCGAGTAGGTGAGTTGATTTATATTTATCAACTATTATTTCAATATCATTTTCATCATCTGCCGCTCCTTTACCCCAAGCCATAGGAGCATATTCACGATTTAAATCAGAACTTCCGTTATTACTCCACTTGTAAAACCAATCGTTATTCATGTACTGAATATCACCTGCAGTCCCTTTTTTACTCACCCAATTCCAAGGCAAAACTCGAATAAAGGAAATCTTATTATTCAAATAATTTGATAATTCCTCAACTATAATATCTTCTTCAGAAGCTATAAATACTTTACTGTTTCCAGTACCATCATTATTTTCAGCGAAAGTTACCATATGCCCTCTCTTTAAAATAAACGAGGAAATATCATTATTTAGGTAAGCTGGAATTGACTCGCCAATAAATAAATCACTATTAGAGATATTACCAAATTCTCCTTCTAAATTGAAATCAGAAAAAAATTTTAGCAGGGGGTTGCTCAAGATATTTGGTCTTATTACTGAACCATTATGGTAATAATTATCTATTCTTAAATTTTCAGGATATGATAATGTTTGATTATCATGATAGAAACTATCATGATAATAGTAATATGCAGTTGTTGGTTCAATATTATTTAAGCGTACCCATGATGTATTAGATTCAAAAATTACCGTGACTCCTCCTCCAATCGGATAAGAACCATTTAAATTAAAATAAGATGAATCTCCTAAAATTACTTGGCCGAGTCCAGAAACTGAATGACCGTTTAGTTGACCATTAATTACATTTATTTTACCATTTTCACCAAGATTAATTTCATCATCTGCTATTACCTCACAGGTTATAAAAAGTTCAAATTCTATTATTTGACCTGGGTTAATTGTATTTTCCAATGGGATTTCAGATGTAGCCGTATGTTTCCAATTTAATTCATTAAAAAAATCATTATTTCCTGAAGCCCCTGTCCATTGGTATTGTTGAGAATATGAAATTAGTCCCATAAACATTAATAAAAATTTGAAATAATTTTTCATATTTTGCTTAAACAATACTATGATGTAAATTTAATACATGGTTGATAATAAAAAAATAATTTTATCTGTACTGATTTGTATTCATAATATTTTAATGATTACTGCAATTAACGATACATCTTCAGACAAGTTCAATGTATTATTTATAATAGCAGATGATTTAAATTGTGATATAGGTGCATATGGAAATAATGATGTTTATACCCCAAACATTGATAAGCTTGCAAGTGAAGGGGTTTTATTTGAAAATGCTCACGTTCAATATCCGTTATGTGGTCCCTCTAGAATTTCTTTAATGACTGGACTCTATCCGGATCAAACAAAATCAAAAGACCTGAGATTATTTTTAAGACAGACAATTCCTGACGTAATTACAATTGGACAAAGATTTATTATGGAAAAATACAATTCGGTTAGGGTTGGTAAAATTTATCATTATCATAATCCAAGAGATATTGGAACTTCAGGTCACGATGACCATTTCACATGGGATCAAACCGTAAATCCTTATGGGAGGGATAAAATAGAGGAATACAAGTTAAATAAGGTAAAAGAAAATTTTGATGGTGCTACCCTAAGCTGGCTTGAATCAGAAGGTCTTGATAATGAACAAACAGATGGTATTGGTGCTGAAGAAACCATAAAGTTTCTTGAAAAGTTTTCAAAGAGTAAAGAAAATTTCTTTCTTGCTTTTGGGTTATACAGACCACATATACCCTTTGTTGCTCCAAAAAAATATTTTGATCTTTATGAAAAAGATGATATGTCTGTGCCCTCAAATGGAAATGATTTTTTAAAAACAATTCCTCCTCCCGCAGCTAAATCCCTTAGGGCAAGAAAAGAACAAATTGATCTTGATTATAAAACAATACAAACAGTAAAAGAAGCTTATTATTCTACCACAAGTTTTGTTGATGCCCAAATTGGCAAAGTATTAGAAAAACTAAAAGAGACAGGGTTAGATAAAAACACTATTGTTGTATTTACTTCTGACCACGGATATCATTTAGGTGAAAAAGGTCATTGGCAAAAACAAACATTATATGATAGGGCAACAAAGGTTCCTTTGATAATTTCTGGACCAGGAATTATTTCAAATAAGAAAATTAAAGGTTCTCCAGTTGAATTGGTTGATTTATATAAAACCATAATGGATTTGGCTAATGTTTCAACTCCAAATTTTGTTCAAGGTTACAGTTTAAAAGATGTGTTGACAAAGAACTTAAAACCTAAAAGAAAGAGTGCTTTTTCTGAGTTGAGGGTAAATTTTGACGGTAAACAAGCCCAAGGATATTCGATTAAAACTGAAAGATATAGATTGATAAGATGGACATATGATGATGAAATTCATTACGAATTATACGACCATAAGTTTGACAAACTTGAAAATATCAACCTTGTAAAAAACACCGCTTATCAAGACACCTTGGATTTTTTAAAATTAACCTTAAATAAAAGAATTGAAGAGGCAAGAAAAAAACCAAATGGATTGGGGCGACAATTTGAAAATGCAAAACCAACTTTTGAACCAGTAAGAATACGGTCTTCCAAAAAATCTACTTTTTATTAAGCATAAATTTCAAAGGAATTTGAACTCTTTTAGCCCAATATTCTTCGCTATGCCAATGATTTTCAAAAAACAAATTTTTATAATTCCTTTTAGAATATCCGTTATTTAGAAATAATGAATCAATAACTTTTGAATATTGAGGGTAATGTTCATCCAGTCCTTTATTACCGTAATCAAAATAAAATTTATTTTTCTTTGAAAGTGGTATATTTTCTGACATGTATTTAAATATTGCATCGGGTAGAGGGTTGTTCTCTGTAACAAATGCCCCTGGCCAATGGGTTGACATGCAAATAGCTCCATCAAAAACTTTTGGATATTCGAATACAGCATACATAGAAATTAACCCGCCCATACTAGATCCACCGATTATGATTTTAAATTTATTTGAGGATTTTAAATATTTGACTTCAACAAAAGGAATTACTTCGTTTACAATGTATTTTAAATATAAATCAGCATTTAGTTCTGGAGTTTTCTCATTAAGATAATTTGAATCAGTTACTGAGGGAAATGCTTTTTCTGGGAAATAGTCACTCCATCTTTTTTCCCCTGAATTATGTATTCCTACAATTATGAATGAACTTAATTCATTTTCTAAAATTAATTTTGATGCCCATTCATCTAATTCCCATTCTTGACCGTTCCATGTTTTATTTCTATCAAATAGGTTTTGACCATCATGCATAATTAATAGATCATGCTTTTTATTAGGGTCAAAATTAGGGGGTAGCCAAATGTATATAGGCCTGTTATCTACGTATGATGATTGAAAATCATAAAACTTCTCGATTGAACCTAATTCTGTACTGGCTTGAGTGGAAGTGTTTAGATTTTGTGAATGTAGACTTACAGAGGTAATGAAAAGTAAAAATAATGTTCTCATATTCAGCTTAACTAATCAATGATTGGTTAAGATATGAAAAGATAATATTATTTTACCTCAAAGTTTGTGCAAGTGTATTTTTCACTTACCTCAACATTGTGTAAGCTACATAGAGAATTTGTTAACAGATTCTCGCAGTTTATACAGCTATTACTTAATTGTAAATTTTCCATAAAAATTAGATTTATTTATCAAATGTAGATTCAAATCCATTTAGAAACAATTTAAATAGGGTTACATGAGAAATTTTTATTTAGACTGATTAGAAATTACCTATTTGTTAAAATAATTGAGCTGTTTTTGTTTAGGGTAATACTTTTTGTCCAGACATATTTTTCTTTGGAATGAATTTCAGTAAAAACTTTATTATCTACACCTAATTCTTTAAATCTATCTAAATCTAATTCCATAGTTGAATTGTTTTTATTTACAATATAAATAACGGTCTCATTTTCCTTTTTTCTTGAAATTAAATAAACCCCGTCAACAGGTGCAAAATGAAGGGTTTTTCCACTGTGGATTGCTTTGCTGTTCTTTCGGAAATTTAATAGTGTTTTAAGGAATTTTTGCATTTCCTTTTCTGGTTCTGAGAGATTTTTACCTGTGAAAGCATTTTTTTTATCATTTTTCCATCCACCAGGAAAATCAGTTCTGATTAGTCCATGATCTCCGGGGTTTGCAGTATCTTGCATCAAAATTTCAGTTCCGTAAAGAATTTGCGGAATTCGAGGTAATATAAGCATCAGTCCAACGGCCATCTTTGTCTTTGAAACATTTTCCTTCATCTGAGTGTAGATCCTGCTCATATCGTGATTATCATTGAAGATTAGTAAAGAATTAGGATCATTATAGTAAAAGTCATTAGCTAAAGATTCATAAATTTTTATTAAACCTGAATTCCAGTTTTCTTTTTCATAAATTCCTTCATAAATAGCTTTTTGCATTGCGAAATCCATAGTACTCTTTAAATTGGATTGATATCCGTCTTTATTGTTATTGCCTTGTTGCCAATAAGCAATTCTAATAGGGTTATAGCTCCATTCTTCACCTACAATATTAAACTTGGGATACTCATTCATAATTCTTCCTGCCCAATTACTTAAAAACTCTTTTTCTGCATAAGGGTAAGTATCTTGTCTAATGCCCGAAAGATTTAAAGTTTCAATCCACCAAATAGAATTTTGGATTAGATATTCAGACATAAATTTATTTCTTTGATTTAAGTCAGGCATAGTGGGAACAAACCATCCGTCCAACATGCCTCTATAATCCATCTCAGATGCATAAATATCCTGGATTGTGGAGCGCCTGTGATTAGAATATACGGTGTTTTCATGAATGGTTTTATCATTTGATTTTATATATACATCCTGAAAATTTAACCAGTCATTGAATGGTAAATCTTCCATCCACCAATGATATAAGCCACAATGATTCACAATTATATCTTTTATAATTTTTATATCATTTTCATGTGCCAATGATGCAAAGTTTAAATAATCATCCATGGTCCCAAATCTAGGATCAACTGTGTAATAGTCGGTTGTTGCATATCCATGATATGATCCTTCTTTCATGTCATTTATAAGAATTGGATTTAACCATAATGATGTAAACCCCATATCCTTAATATAATCCATGTTTTGCGTAATTCCTTGCAAGTCTCCTCCATGACGAGCATAATTATCTTTTCTGTCAATTCTATTTTCTTTTAAATCCTTAACTATGTCATTTGAATAATTACCGTTTACAAATCTGTCAGGAGTGATTAAATAAACCACATCCGAACTATTAAAACCTTCATTTTGTTCATTTATGCTTCTTTTTAGTTCTAACTTATAGTCATAAATTAATTCTTTTTCTCCTTTTTTAAATTTTAGTTTAACTATTCCTGCTTTTGTTGAATTTGAAATAATCAGATCAATAAACAAGTAGTTAGGAGAGTCAGCTTTATGAATCTGTCTAACTTCGATACCAGGGTAATCAATATGGATTTTGTAATCACTTATTAGCTCACCCTTAACAAGAAGTTGTAAATTTTGATTTTCAAAACCTATCCACCAATTTGGAGGGTGTATTTTATCAATTTGAGACAATAAATTGTTTGAAAAGAATATAAAAATTAAAATTGTGAATAATTTTTTCATACTACAACGTTTGAAATTTTAAATGAATTGTTAAATTTGCGTTATCCAAACATAAACTAACCATTTTTGATTTTGGGTAAATTAAACAAAAAATAAACTAAAAATGAAGAAAAAAACAAATTTACTATTGCTTTTTTGTGCCTTATTTTTTGCGTTCAACTTGCATGCGCAAACATCGGTTGATGGTAAGGTAACTGATGTTGATAGTTCTGATCCTATAGCCGGTGTAAATGTGGTTGTTAAAGGAACTTCAACTGGAACAGCATCAGATTTTGACGGTAATTTTTCCGTAAATGTGAATCAAGGTGATGTTTTGGTATTTTCTTATGTTGGATATTCAACGCAAGAAATTACTTATAACGGACAGCTTTCATTAAATGTTTCGATGTCTGAAGACGCTTCTCAATTAGATGAGGTTCTTTTGATAGGATATGGTTCTGTCAAAAAAGACGATTTAACAGGAGCTGCGGACCTTATTACATCTGATGATTTTAACACAGGGTCTGTTCTTTCACCTGAACAACTAATTTCAGGAAAACTTGCCGGGGTTTCTATTACCTCTGGCAGTGGTGCTCCTGGAGATGGTCAAGCTATTAGGATTCGAGGATTAGGTTCTCTTTCATTAACTAATTCTCCGTTGATTGTTGTTGACGGTGTTCCTCTAAACGATGGAGGAGTTGGAGGGTCAAGAAATGCTTTAAATTCTATTAATCCTGCTGACATTGAGAGTATGACTGTGTTGAAAGATGCATCTGCTACCGCAATCTATGGTTCAAGAGGAGCTAATGGTGTTATTTTAATTAGTACTTTTAAAGGGAAGGACTCTGATTTCAAATTTAACTTTACCTCAAAATTTTCTACATATTCACCTATTGACAGAGTCGATGTATTAACCGCTTCTGAATTTACTGAAATGATAACATCTTCTGGTGATCAGGCATACATTGATCAATTGGGTTCAAATGAGACAGATTGGCAAGATGTAATTTATCAAACTGCATTAGGAAAAGAATATAACTATAGTATAACTGGAAACAAATACGGAATTCCAATGAGACTATCGTTAGGTATGGGTGAACATGATGGAGTTCTTTTGGGTGATAAATTCAACAGAAATACAGCTTCTCTTAATTTAAATCCTTCATATTTAGATGATAAACTAGATATAGATTTTAACATCAGATATATGGATACGAAAAATGATTTTGCTGATAGAGGGGCGATCGGAAATGCAGTTAGGTTTGATCCTACTAAGCCTGTTTTTAATGGTTCTCAATATGGTGGATATTATGCTTGGATTGATCCAGCGTCAGGAAATCAATTTGCAATTGGGGCGCCTACGAATCCACTTGCCTTATTAAATCTTATTGATGATAATTCACAGGTTGAAAGAATTATTTCTAATATAAAACTTGATTATGAATTACCATTTGTTGATGGGTTAAGTGCAACAGTAAATTTAGGATATGACGACGCTAGTAGTAGTGGTAGTAGAACTACATCTGAACTTATTCCTACATCAGATCCAACATGGAATGGATCATTGTCAACTTATACACAAAGTGCTACTAATACATTATTAGATGCATATTTGTCATATGAGAAATCTTTTGATAATTCATCACTAAATGCTGTCGCTGGTTATTCTTATCAAGCATTTGAATTTGATAATTTCTCTTATGATAGTGAAGCGGAAGAGGACGGTAATGATTATGAATTTATTGACAAATCAAAAAATGTATTACTTTCTTATTTCGGAAGATTAAATTATGATATCCAAGGGAAGTATTTGTTTACTGCAACAATGAGAGCTGATGCTTCATCAAAATTAAATCCTGATGATAGATGGGGATTCTTCCCTTCATTTGCAATGGCTTGGAATGTTGATCAAGAGGATTTTTTCAAGGGATATATTTTTGATTCTTTAAAACTTAGATTGGGATATGGACAAGTAGGAAATGTTAATGGTTTGGGTGATTATAAATTCTTAACAAGATATACAGGAAGTACTTCAACTGCCTATTATCAATTTGGTAATACATTCTATCAGACATTTAGACCTGAGCCAATAAATCCTGATTTAAGATGGGAAATTGGTGAGACATTAAATTTTGGGATTGATTATTCTATGTTTGATAACAAGCTAAACGGTTCGGTTAATGTTTATCAAAAAACTACAAAAGATTTAATTGCATATACACTTGTAGATCCTTTTACAAATTTTGGAAATAGAATAGATGCTAATATAGGTGATATGGAAAATAAAGGTATAGAATTAACATTCAATATTCCTTTGATGAAGACTGATGATTATGAAAATATTTTAGACTTTAATATTGCATTTAATGATAATGTTGTTACTAGGTTGCCTGATCAGCAATTTATTGGTGGTATTTCTGGTGGTGTTGGTAACACTATCCAAACTCATGTTGAAGGTGAAGCACCTTACAGTTTCTTGGTTTATCAGCAGGTATATGATAGTACCGGTAGACCAATTGAAGGTGTTTATGTTGATAGGAATGGTGATAATATAATCAATGATGACGACAGATATATTAAAGAAGATCCTTTTGCTGATGTTATTATGGGTTTAACTAACTCAATCAGATATAAAAATTGGGATTTTTCAGTAACAGCTAGAGCTAGTATAGGAAACTATGCATATAATAATTTAGCTTCAAATGCGGTATTTAACGCTGCTGCTAGTATAAATAATATCCTGAACAATATTCATTCAGATTATTTGAGTACTGGTTTTATGGATTTCACTGAAAATTCTCTTTTGAGCGATCATTACATTCAAGAAGCCTCATTTGTAAAGATTGATAATATTTCAATTGGATACAGTTTCACCACGAATAATGGATGTAATATTAGATTCTTTGGTTCACTTCAAAACGTAGCAACATTTACTGATTATGAAGGAATTGATCCTGAAATCTATGGAGGTATTGATAATAATTTTTACCCTAGACCTCAAACAGGTGTCTTTGGTGTAACATTCGAATTTTAAAATAAATTATGATGAAAAATATATTTAAAAGTTTTATATACATTCTCAGCTTATCAATTATTGTTTCATGTCATGATGATTTGAACCAATCCCCAATTGATCCAGACAGTTTCACTGAGGAGAATGTTTTTGCTTCAGTTGATGAGGCTAAAGGTGCTCTTGCTAAGTTATATGCAAGTTTAGCATTAACCGGTCAAAATGGACCTGCTGGAAGTCCTGATATTGCAGATATTGACGAAGGGTTCTCGCAATTTTCTAGAATGCTCTTTAATTTAAATGAAATAACAACTGATCATGCAGTAGTTGGATGGGGTGACCCTGGATTACCTGATTTACATGGAATGTATTGGTCAAGCAGTAATGATTTTACCGAAGCCATGTATTACAGATTGGCTCAGGCTGTAAGTTTTAGTAATTCATTTATAAGCAATGCTTCTGAATTAAGCGGTGATCAAGTTGATACTTTTATTGCTGAAGCCAGATTTTTAAGGGCTTATGCATACTACAATTTATTAGATTTATATGGAAATGTACCTCTAACCACAGAAATTTCAACTGAATTACCTACTCAGAGCAATAGAACTGAATTATTCAATTTTATTGAATCTGAATTAATGGATATCGAGTCAGTACTATTACCATCTAACGAATATGGGAGAGTTGATAACATTGCTGCTCACGCATTATTATCAAGATTATACTTAAATGCTGAAGTTTGGACTGGTCAGAATAGATATGCTGATTGTGTTACTTATTCTCAGAATGTAATCAATTCAGGATACAGTTTAAATATGACTGATGCAAATGGAAATGGTACGGCATATGACGAACTCTTTATGGCTGACAATGATGTAAATGGTGCTCAAAATGAATTTATTTTTGCACTAAATTTTGACGGAATGCAATCTCAAACATATGGTGGGACTACATTCCTAGTGCATGCAGCTATCGGAGGTTCTATGAACCCTGCAAATTTTGGAGTTAACGGAGGTTGGGGAGGTTTAAGAACCACTAAAAATCTTGTAAATCAATTTGCTGTTGATCTTGATGTGTTAAATTCATCATTAGGTTCTCAGTCTGACTGGGGATTAGTTGGAAGTGCTACTCCAAATGGATGGAACGGTCCAGATTTAGAAATGTATCAAACAGGCTCTCAAGAATTTTCAATTTATGCTGAATTGGGTTCTGGTGAACTGAAGTTTAGATTTAACGAAGATTGGGGTAATAATTTCGGAGATAACGGAAATGATGGTACACTGGAATCTGGTGGTGCAAATATTCCTATTTCTGCTGGAACTTATTTTATTGTTATGGACCTAAGTTCTGGTACCTACAGTATTTCACCCTTTTCGAGCGACAAAAGAGGAATGTTTCATTCTGATGGGCAAAATTTAGAAATTGAATCTATCCCACCTTTTGAAGATGGTTATGCTGTAACAAAATGGACAAATATTGATTCAAATGGAAACCAGGGTAGTGATAGTTCTGGTAATTTTGTTGATACTGATATACCTCTTATAAGATTAGCTGAAATATATTTGAATTATGCTGAGGCTACACTAAGAGGTGGTGGAGGTGATACAAATACTGCTGTTTCTTTAAT
>CEVH01191755.1_pt1 | contig 13435 bp, 16 predicted proteins | sample 356521 | NCBI WGS metagenome assembly CEVH01 (sample SAMEA2623446, study PRJEB7988) | marine metagenome | isolation source: saline water (ENVO:00002010), including
CATTATCAAGAGTCTTTTGCAGATGGACAAGGTACTCACGGTACTTGGTCAGCAAGAACGGCTGGTATACACGCAAACGGAATTAAAATAGACATTTGTGATAAAAACAACTTTTCAGAAATGTCAAACAAACAAGTTAACGATGCAAGTGCAAGTGCAGCTGAATCAACAATTACTATGGACGCTTTTGATGCAGCTGATTTTGCAGTAGGTGAAGTTATAGAATTTTATTCAGATGCTGGTGGTACAGTTTTTGCAACTGGACACGAAGCACAAAAATACGAAATTACGGCAGTTGACACATCTGCTGAAACAATTACATTTAGACAATTAGATGACCCTGCTGGTAGTGGATTAATTGCAGACTTAGCAGACGATTCTTATGTAAAAAGATACTGGAGATTTTCAGATTTATTTGATACTGCTCCAGGCACATCTGAATTTGCATCTGCAAGAGGTGTTGGTGATGATGAAATACACATAGTTGTATATGATTCATCTGGTAGACAAACTGGTTTTGATAACGATGTTGCTGGTGAGAGATTAAACTCTGTATTAGAAACATTTGCATTTGTATCAAAACATCCAGAGGCAACTACACCTCAAGGTAATTCAAATTATTATCCAGATGTAATATACAGAGACTCTAAATTCATATACTGGGGAGACCACCCAACTGCAGCTATTGATGCATCTGGTGACTGGGGTCAACCTCTTTCATCTGATTTATCAGTACAAGGTTCAAAGTTTTTCAATAAACTTTCAACTGGTGTAGAAAATGTAGATAGGTCTACTCTTGCAAATGGAACAGACGACTATGCTGTTACAGACGGTGAACAACTTACTTCATACGCAAGATTTGATGACGGTGAAGCAGTTGATGTAAACCTAATTATGGCTGCAAAAGCAACTTCAACTCTTGCAACAAACTTAGTAACTATCGTGGAAAAAAGAAAAGATGCATTAGTCTTTATTTCTCCAGAAAGAAGTGATGTTGTAGGTGTTGCAGATTCTAACACACAAACTACAAATGTCAAGAACTTTTTTGATTTACTTCCAAGTACATCATTTGCAGTTTTTGATAGTGGTTACAAATACCAATATGATAGATTTAACGATGTATATCGTTATGTACCATTAAATGGTGATATCGCTGGTGTAACTGCATTTACTGAATCTGTTGCAGATGCGTTTTTCTCTCCTGCTGGTTTTACCAGAGGTCAAATTAGAGGTGCAGTTAAACTTGCATACGAACCTAATAAAGACCAAAGAGATACACTATATAAAGCAAGAATTAATCCAGTTAACTCATTTCCTGGCCAAGGCACTGTGTTATTTGGTGATAAGACTGCCCTTGCAAAACCTAGTGCGTTTGACAGAATTAATGTTAGAAGATTATTCATTATTCTTGAAAAGGCAATCGCAACTGCGGCTAAGTTCCAACTATTTGAGTTCAATGATGAATTCACAAGAGCTCAGTTTAAAAACTTAGTAGAACCTTTCTTGAGAGAGATTCAAGGACGAAGAGGTATTACTGACTTTAAAGTAGTTGCAGATGAATCTAATAACACTGGTGAAGTAATTGATAGAAACGAATTTGTTGCAGACATTTTTGTCAAACCAACAAGGTCTATCAACTTTATCACTCTTAACTTTGTCGCTGTACGAACTGGTGTTGCGTTTACAGAGATAGGAGGGTAATTAGATGGCAAATATTAACGATTTTAAATCAAGACTCGCTGGTGGTGGTGCTCGTGCCAATCAGTTTAGGGTAATTTTACCCCCACCAGTTGGACAAGTAACTGCAGCTATCAATACTGAACAGTTTGCATTTCTGTGTAGGTCAGCATCTTTGCCTGGTCAAACACTTGCTGAAATTGCAATTCCATTCAGAGGTAGAACTCTTTATGTTGCTGGTGAAAGAACATTTGAAACTTGGACTACTTCTGTATTTAACGATACAGATTTTGGAGTTCGTAGAGAAGTTGAAAGATGGATGAACGGTATTAATGACTTAGTTAATAATACTGGTGCAACAAACCCAGCTGATTACAGAGTAGATATGATTGTTCAACAACTAGATAGAGATGATACAATTCTTCATCAATATGTGCTTGAAGGTTGTTATCCTCAATCATTAGGTGCAATAGAACTTGCATATGATACTAATGATGCTATTGAACAATTTGATATCATTTGGAGATATGACACATTCAGAGTCACAGGCATCAATTTATAACTCTATAAATATAACAATATAAAGGAGTTGTAGATAATGGCTGAGTTTTTTGGTTTTGAAATAAAAAGAAAAGAAAAGGAGTTGGGGGCAGTAACGCCTCCAGCTACTGATGATGGTACATACGATATATCTGGTGGTGGTTTCTATTCCACGATTCTAGATACAGATGGTCGTTCTCGCACAGAAGATGATTTAATCCGAAGATATAGAGATATTGCAATACAACCAGAGTGTGATAGTGCAATAGAAGATATCGTTAGTGAGGCAATCGCATCTGATGAAAGAGATATGTGTGTATCTGTTGTATTAGATAATTTACAAGTCTCTGCTACAATTAAAAAAAGAATAAAAGAAGAGTTTGAAAGAATTCTTCAACTATTAGATTTTAACAATAAAGCACACGATATTTTTAGAAGATGGTATGTTGATGGAAGAATATTCTATCACAAAGTTATTGATTCACAAAATCCTAGAAAAGGTATTCAACAACTTCGTTATATAGACCCTAGAAAAATTAAAAAAGTTAGAGAAGTACAAACTGGTAAAAGAGGTCAAGTTGATGTTGTAAAAAAGTTTAAAGAGTTTTACATATATAATCAACACGGACATCAAGTAAATAATACTTCTACTGGTGTTAAATTAACATTTGATTCAATCGCATATTGTCCTTCTGGTCTTATTGATATGCATAAAGGTACTGTATTATCGTATCTTAATAAAGCAATCAAACCAGTAAATCAATTAAGAATGATTGAAGACTCTGTTGTAATATACAGAATATCAAGAGCTCCAGAAAGAAGAATATTTTATATTGATGTGGGTAATTTACCTAAAATAAAAGCAGAACAATATCTAAAAGATGTTATGAATCGTTATCGTAACAAACTGGTATATGATGCATCTACTGGTGAGATTCGTGATGATAGAAATCATATGTCTATGTTAGAAGATTTTTGGTTACCAAGAAGAGAAGGTGGTAGAGGTACAGAGATTACTACACTGCCTGGTGGTGCAAATCTTGGTGAGATAGATGATATTACATACTTTCAAAGAAAGTTATATCGTTCATTAAATGTTCCTATCTCAAGATTAGAAGCAGAACAAAACTTTTCATTAGGTAGGTCAACAGAGATTACAAGAGATGAATTAAAATTTACTAAGTTTGTAGGTAAGTTAAGAAAAAAATTCTCAGTAATCTTTAATGATTTACTTAGAACACAATTAATTCTTACTGGTGTTATTGCAGAAGAAGAATGGAAACAAATGTCTGAACATATACAGTTTGATTTCTTACAAGATAACAACTTTACAGAATTAAAAAATGCAGAACTACTTAAAGAGAGATTAGAAATGTTATCACAAGTAGAAAATTATGTTGGTACATATTTCTCTAAAGAGTGGGTAAAGAAAAATGTATTACACCTAACAGATGATGAAATAGGTGAGATGCAAAAACAAATGGATAGTGAGGGTGACGATAACGAAGAAGATGGCGATAATAACTTTGAACAAAAAGGAGATGGTAATGAGCCAGGAAAAAATAAAATCAATGGTTGATAATATAGTTAATGGTAACAATTTAGAATCAGAGTCTGATTTTAAAAGTGTTATGTCTGATAAAGTTGGAGAAACTTTAGAAAAAGAAAGACAGACTATTGCTAAAGATATGGTAACATCACATATACCAGAGGTAGGGGACGATGAGGTTTGATAATTTTTACTCTAAAATAGTAGAAAAAGACGAACATAAAAGAAGTAAAGAATATAAAAAACTGACTCCTAAAATGAAGAAGGCAGTTGATGAAATATTCAATAAAATGGATTCTAACTCTTCAGATTTTATAAATAGTTTTGAGAACAATATTAATTTAGTCTCTAAAAAACACAAAGTAACAAACAAAGAATTGATGAATTACTTTGAAAGAGAAATGTTAACGATAGGAAAGTAATATGGCTTTTACAGTAAGAAATCTAAAAGATACAGATTTTGAAACAGTAGTTCTTGTTCTTATTACTGGAACAAACGGAACTGCAACTGAAGTTGTAGATGCATCTGGACTTGCTGGAGCCTCAACAGACCCTAGACTTGCGATTGTGTCTTGCAACTGGAGTGTAAGCTCTACTACTGAAATAGAATTTCACGCAACATCTAACACAACTGCACTTACATTAAATGGTAATGGTAATTTTAACATTGGTAGTCAACAATTACCACCAATTACTAATAATGCTGGAAGTGGTATATCTGGTGATATACATATGGAAAACGATGCTGCTTGTGTTGGTTATGTAATAATGAAATTAAGAAAAGTTTCTGGTTATAACAACATAACATAGGGAAAGATGAATGAAATTAATATCTGAAGCATTAGAAGATGTAAAGTTTCTTGCAGAAGAAGACGATAACGGTAAAAAAAATTATAAGATAAAAGGTATCTTTATGCAAGGAAACATAAAGAACCGTAATGGTAGAGTTTATCCGACTGAAGTGTTAGAAAAAGAAATAAAAAGATATGACGAAAAATTTATAAAAAATAATCGTGCATACGGTGAACTTGGACACCCAGAAGGCCCTACTGTTAACTTAGATAGAGTTTCACATATGGTTACATCTCTTGAAAGAGATGGAGATAACTTTATAGGTGAGGCAAAAATTATGAGTACCCCAATGGGTAAAATAGTTAAAAACATTATGGATGAAGGTGGTACACTTGGTGTTTCTTCTAGAGGTATGGGTAGTCTTGAACAGAAGAACGGTGCAAATTATGTAAAAAACGATTTTATGTTGGCAGCTGCTGCTGATATAGTTGCAGACCCTTCTGCACCTAAAGCTTTCGTAAACGGAATAATGGAAGGTAAAGAATGGGTTTGGAATAATGGACTTCTAAAAGAAGTTGAAATAAATGATATAGTTGAAACTATTGAGAGTTCTGTGCGTAAAAAAATTCCAAATTTGGAAGCACTTGCGTTTGCAAAATTTCTTAAAAAGTTATAAAACTATAAATAATAATGATAATAAAAACAAGGAGAACCTTCAATGTCAGAACTAGATAAGACTATTGAGGAGTTGGAAAAAGAAGTCGTAGCGGAACTAGATGAAGCCAACGGCAAACAACCGAATTCTACTGGTGGTAAGGCAGACCCTATGCCAAAAATGAAAGATGGTGAGAAACCAGAGGATGTAGGTGGCCCAACCCCTGAAAAAGATGCGAATATGGTTGGAAAACCAGATTCTGCAAAAAAAGTTAAAAAGGACTCTTCTGCACCAACTAAAGGTGCTGTTCCTCCAGAACCAGCCGATAAAATTAAAGAAGGCGCTCACGAGGACGATGAAGAACCTAAAAAAATGATGAAAAAAGATGATGAGGAAGAAGACGATGATGACGATATGGAAGAACAAATATCTAAATTATCTAAACTTTCTAAAACTGAACTCGTTAATCAGTACACCAAAGGTATGACCAAAGCTGCACTCGCAAAAGGTATTGCTGAATATGGTAATATGAAAGCGATGGCTCACGGTGGTAAAGATGACGAAAAGAAAAAAATGATGGCTATGAAACACATGAAAAAAGAAAGCGTTGATATCAAAAAAGATGTTGATGCACTTTTAGAAGGTGAAGATTTTTCTGATGAGTTCAAAACTAAAGCTGAAACAATATTTGAAGCTGCAGTATCATCTAGAATTTCTGAAGTTAAAGAAACTTTAGAAGAAGAAAAAACTCAAGCTATTGAAGAAGCAAAAGAAGATATGGTTGATAAAATTGACTCATATCTAACTTATGTAACTGAAGAGTGGAAGAAAGAAAACCAACTTGCTATTGAAAGAGGTCTAAAGGGTGAAATCGCTGAAGACTTTATTACTGGTCTTAAATCATTATTTGAAGACCACTATATTGATGTTCCAAACGAAAAATATGATATTCTTGAAGCACAGACTAAAGAGATTGAGGAACTAAAAGCAAAAGTAAACGATTTAATGGAACAAGATAAGTCAACTAAGAATAGAGTTGGTGAACTTGTTCGTGAGTCATTAATTTCTGAAGTATCAAAAGATTTAGCAGAAACAGAAAAAGAAAAATTTCATTCTTTGACTGCTGATGTTGAATTTTCTGGTGAAGAGTCTTTCAAAGAAAAACTATCTACTTTGAAAGAATCATACTTCCCTTCAGAGAAAAAAGTTGAAGAAGTGTTATCTGAAGACGCTGAAAGTCCAAAGACTATTGAAGCAGACTCAGATGCAATGGCGGCATATACGGCTGCAATTAATAAAACCCATAAAAGGGCAGTAAACAAATCGTAATGATAAATATAAGTAAATATATAAGGAGAAACTAAGATGTTTCAAACAACACATTTACAAGAGAAGTGGCAGCCCGTTCTAGACCATCCAGATTTACCAAAAATCAATGATGCTTACAGAAGAGCCGTCACTACTGTTATTTTAGAAAACCAAGAGAAGGCACTCAGAGAAGATGCTTCTTTCTTGGCAGAAGGAACTCCAGTTAACGCAACTGCGGCTGGTGCCAATCCTATGGCAAATTGGGATCCAATTTTGATTTCACTTGTCAGAAGAGCTATGCCAAACTTGATTGCATATGACATTTGTGGTGTGCAACCAATGACTGGCCCAACTGGTTTAATCTTCGCAATGCGTTCAAGATTCAATGACCAGTCTGGTGCAGAAGCATTAGTAGATGAAGCAGATGGTGAATTTTCTGCTGATAACGCATCATCTTCACTAACATCTGCACAGCAAGGTACTAACCCTAGTATTCTTAATGATTCACCAGAAGGTACTTATACTTTTGCACAAGGTATGACTACTGCACAGGCTGAAGCATTAGGTGATAGTTCTCAAAACCACTTTGCACAAATGGCTTTCTCTATTGAGAAATCAACTGTTACTGCAAAGTCTAGAGCACTTAAAGCCGAATACACAATGGAACTTGCACAAGACTTAAAAGCAATTCACGGTCTTGACGCAGAAACAGAACTTGCAAATATCCTTTCTGCTGAAATTCTTGCAGAAATCAATAGGGAAGTAGTAAGAAGAATTTACAGAACTGCCGTAGAAGGTGCTCAAGTAAATACAACTACTGCTGGTACTTTTGACTTAGATACAGACTCAAACGGTAGATGGTCTGTTGAAAAATTCAAAGGACTAATGTTCCAGATTGAAAGAGATGCAAATGCAATCGGTCAAAAAACTCGTAGAGGGAAAGGTAACCTTTTACTAGTAAGTGCTGATGTTGCCTCTGCTTTACAAATGGCTGGTATCCTAGATTACCAATCTGCATTAAACAACAACCTACAAGTGGATGACACTCAAAACACTTTTGCTGGTGTATTGAATGGTCGTTACAGAGTATATGTTGACCCATACGCTGCAAATGTGGCTGCAAGTCAATACTATGTCTGTGGATATAAAGGTACTTCACCTTACGATGCTGGTACTTTCTATTGTCCTTATGTTCCACTACAAATGGTGAGAGCAGTTGGTGAGCAAACTTTCCAACCAAAAATCGGTTTCAAAACTAGATACGGTATGATTGATAACCCATTCGCAGTTGACGCTGGTGCGTTAGCTGATAACAACGATGCTGGTTCTTCAAATACTGCATTTACTAAAGAAACTAACCAATATTACAGAAGAGTTAAAGTCGCTAACTTAATGTAATAAATACAATCTACCACACCACTAAAAAGGGGAGTTCGCTCCCCTTTTTTTTTGATTATAAATAATAGTATGACAGATATAAACGCACTCACAAGACAACCAGAAGAGATAGACTATTCTGCACCGAGTCAGTATAGGTTCTCTATTATACAATTACCTAAAGTACAATTCTTTACTACTGCGTGTAATATACCAGGCGTCAATATGGGTGATGCAATATTTCCTACACCATTTAAAGATATTCCAGTTTTACCAGATAAAGTAACATTTGAGAATCTTGAACTAACTTTTTTAGTAGATGAAAAATTGCAAAACTATCAAGAACTCTTTAACTGGATTATGGCGATTGGATTCCCAGAAGACAGAGCTCAGTTCAAAAGTTTTAGACAAGAAAATGTAGACCAGTTTCCTACATCTCAATCAAAAATAAATGCACCATCAGATACACCTAAACCTAGAACACCAGACGGTGCAATGTATTCAGATGCAACATTAACAATACTATCTAATAAGAATAACCCAGTATTAAATGTTAACTTCTCAAATGTATATCCAGTATCACTTTCTGCATTACAATATACAAATGACCAATCAGACACTCAATATATGAGTGCAACAGCAACTTTTCAATATCAATTATTTAAATTTGAATCGTTGTAAGACTTGACAACTTTTTAATTATAGTATATAATACCGTATGGACTTACAAAAAATACAAGAAATGTTTGATAAAGATTCCAAGATTGATGAAACTAACATCAATCTAGAGGAGACTAGAAGTCCAGCATTACTTAATAAATATTTAAAACTTTATACTAATTTTAGACTTATGTTAAGTAAAGCTGAAACTGATATGAAAATATTAAAAAAACAAAAATGGGAATACTATTCTGGTAAATCAGAGAAACCATTTGAGTTGAAAATTCTTAGACAAGATATTCCAACATACTTAGAATCAGATGAAGATATGGTTAGATTACAATCTAAACTAGATTATCTTAAAGTTGTTTCTAGTTATTTGGAACACATAGTGAAAAATCTACACAATAGAGGATTCCAACTAAGAAATATAACAACTTGGATTAAATATACGGAGGGTGCATTATGAGTATATGTGAAAATAGTTACTATTATTTCATAGGTGCATTAAATGACCATCAATGTAATGCAATTATAGAGAGAGGGTTGTCTGACATGACTCTCACAGAACAAAAGAGTGGTAAACAAGCAACTGATGCTACCACTTTTGATTTTAGACAAAAAGGTGGTGAAACATCTAATGCTGGTAATATCGCACAAAACCATTTGACTGCACAAGGTAGAAGAAAAAAAGGCATCAAAGAAGAGGATGTATATGTTAGAGATACTAAAGTTGGGTGGTTAGCAGATAAATGGATATATGATTTAATACACCCATATATAAATGAAGCAAATCAAAAAGCAAATTGGAACTATCAATGGGATTTTTCTGAAACTTGTCAGTTTACAGTTTACAATCCAGGCCAGTTTTATTCGTGGCACACTGATGGTGGTTCAAGACCATATATACCATTTGACCCAACAGTAGAAGAACAAAGAAGAAAAGATAGCGATGGTAATTATATGATTGCAAAAGATGATACTGGTAAAGAAATAAAGTTTGATAAAACATATAGAGACGGAAAATTTGAAGGTTTACCAAGATATATTCCAGCGCCTGGTTTTGTAGATAATCCAAATCAGTTCTGGAAGACTAGAAAATTATCCGTTACGGTAAATTTAACCAATCCGAAAAATTACAAAGGTGGTAATCTTAAATTTGATTTAGGGCCTCATATGGGTAATAAAAGATATCACACTTGTACGGAAATAAGACCAAGAGGTTCTATCATAGTATTTCCATCATTTATACACCACTTGGTTACTCCAGTTACAGAGGGGACTAGATATTCTTTAGTAATATGGAATTTAGGAAAGATGTTTAGATGATTGATACTGTAAAATTTTTCAAAGAAAAAAAGTATGTTCTCATAAAAGAGATGATACCTAGAGATATTGCAAAAGTAGCAACTCAATATTCTCATTACGACAGAGCAAGACTGTTTCAACCAGAGGCAGAGAGTGCTCAGATTCCAGGCAGTCATAGTGTTTATGGTGACCCACTTATGGAAACACTTTTAAATTTTGGTAGAAAGACAATAGAAAAATCTACTGGATTAGAATTGTGGCCTACTTATTCTTATTATAGACTATATAAAGTAGGTGATATGTTAAAAAGACATAAAGATAGACCATCTTGTGAAGTTTCTATTACTTGTTGTTTAGGATATGATTACAAAGGTAAAGAAGATTATAACTGGGGTATGTTTGTTGGCCCAGAAGATGGTGAAAGAGGTACAAAGGGTAAGATGATTCCTATGGAGCCTGGTGATGGTGTAATCTATCGTGGGTGTGAAGTAGAACATTGGAGAGAAGCGTTTAACGCACCAGAGGGTGCGTGGCAAACACAAGTATTTTTACATTATGTAGACAAAAACGGCCCATATGGTGATTTTTGTAAATTTGATTCTAGACCAGCACTTGGTCTTCCACACACAATGAAAGATATGGATAAGGTAAAAGCTGCAAATGATGTTGATAAAAATGCACCTTATAGACAAAAAGACATAGACTTTCCAGAATTGAACAAAGAAGAAGTACCTTATGAAAATAGAGAAGAAAAATGAAGTATACATACGAATTGAAACAGAACCACATATCGCAAGAGAACTCTCAGAGTATTTTACCTTTGAAGTGCCTGGTGCAAGATTTATGCCCAGTTATAGAAACAAAGTATGGGACGGAAAAATACGATTATTCTCAGTTGCTACTGGACAAATCTATTTGGGATTGTTACCATACATCAGAGAGTTCTGTAAACGAAATGACATTAGATACGAATTAGATTTTAATACAAGACCAGAGGACATTGATGAATCAACTATTAAGTCATTTATTAAACACCTTAAAATTCCATACAAAGCTCGTGATTATCAGATTTCTAGTATTCTTTCTGGTGCCAGAAAATGTCGTAGTCTTTTTGTTTGTCCTACTGCATCTGGCAAATCGTTAATCATTTATGGTCTTACAAGATGGTGTCATTCAAAGAATCTTAAAACATTGATACTCGTACCTACAACAAGTTTAGTAGAACAAATGTCTAGTGATTTTTTAGACTATGGTTGGTTAGAATCTTATATTCAAAAAGTATATTCTGGCCATAGTAAAAAAATAGAAAAAGATGTTGTGATATCTACTTGGCAATCTTTACATAAGTTTCCTAAAAAATATTTTGAACAGTTTGGTTGTGTCATAGGTGATGAGGCTCATCTATTTAAAGCAAAATCACTTACATCTATAATGACAAAACTACATTTATGTAAGTATCGTTTTGGACTTACTGGTACATTAGATGATTTGCAAACTCATAAATTAGTTTTAGAGGGTTTATTTGGTACTACAAATAAAGTTATATCTACAAAAGAATTGATAGAAAAGAAAACATTATCTAATCTTAAAATAGATAGTCTAATTTTAGGATATAGTGAAAATGATTGTAAGATTGTAAAAGATTTAAAATATGCAGATGAGATAGATTATATTGTTAATGATAAGAGAAGATTGAATTTTGTAAATAAATTAGTTAGTCCACTTAAAGGTAATACATTAGTATTATATCAATATGTAGAAAAACACGGAAAACCTTTATATGATTTGATAACAAATACTTACAAAGACAGAAAAGTTTTTTTTGTAAGTGGTGGTGTTGATGCATTGACTAGAGAAGAGATTAGAGCTATAACTGAAAAATCTAAAGATGCGATTATTGTTGCATCATATGGTACTTTCTCTACTGGTATTAATATTAAGAACTTACATAATATAATTTTCTCATCACCTTCTAAAAGTAAGATTAGAGTTTTACAATCTATTGGTAGAGGTTTGAGATTAGGTGATAATAAAACAGAGTGTAAATTATTTGACATAGCAGATGACTTTTCTTATAAAAACAGACAGAACTTTACACTTCGTCATTTTATGGAAAGAATAAATATATACAACGAAGAACAATTTGATTATACAATACATAGGATAAAATTATGATAAATGAAAAGGATTATGAAAAATTTAAAGAAATGTATGACTATAAAAGAAAGATTGAGTATAATAAAGAAAAGATAAAAAAAAGAATTGATAAGATGTATGAAGAATTTGAATTTAATATAATGGAAACAAAAGAAGAGGTTTTTGAACACTTCTGGGAAAATGTAAATTTAAATAGAGCTAAGTTAGATGAACCCCCAGTTGAATGGAAACCGATGGATAAAAAGTTAAGGTTGTGGAATGAGTAGTTACCGAATAATGAAACTATCAAATGGTGATGAAATCATTTGTAAGTTGCACAATACTGAAAATGGATATTTTAAAGTAGGATATCCTATGAAGATGTGTACGGTAAATACTATGGGAAAAGATGGTAAATACGAAGAAAATCTTGCACTTCGTAAGTGGGCTACATTTACTAAAGATAAAGTATTTGCAATAGAAAAAACTCAAGTCGTTCTACATTATGAAGTGAACATTGGGTTATGTAAATATTATGAATATATATTAAAAAGATATGATGATGCTGAACGATATAAAAATAAAGACGGTGATGAATTAAAAGTAGATGACGACAACATTGAAGTCAAAGAACAGAGAACTACATTAGAAGAATCCGATATGGAAGAATTAATTGATGAATATCAAAATGTACCTTATGATTATGATGAAACTAAACACTAATTTCAATCAATACAAGAACAAGTATAACACCCAAAAATATTTTGTCAATAGGTAATTTATTTTTTTATATGGTTGACAATAAAATAAAATATGTTAAAGTAATGAATACAAGGAAATAATATTGGCCGCAAATCCAAAACATTATGTTAATAATAAACAGTTCTTAGAGGCAATTACAGAGTGGAAAGAAAAAGTAAAAGATGCAGAATCTTTAGGAGAAGAAACTCCACCAGTAACAGATTATATTGGTGAGTGTTTTTTAAAGATTGCACAACACTTATCATTTAGACCTAATTTTATAAACTATACATTTAAAGAAGAGATGATAGGTGATGGTATAGAAAACTGTCTACAATATGTAAATAATTTTGACCCAGAAAAATCAAAGAATCCTTTTTCATATTTTACACAAATAATATACTATGCATTTATTCGTAGAATACAAAAAGAAAAAAAACAAACACATACTAAACATAAAATAATAGAAAAGAATATGATGCCTACTTTTGACCAGAATCCTTTAGATGATACAAATTATGGTAATCAGTATATGGATTATTTACAAAAGAATATGTTACCACAAGATGGTCAAGAAGTTTATAAAGCAAACAGTTCTAAGAAAAAAGAAACTAAGAAAAGTTTAGAAAATTTTTATGAGGAAAAATAATGTATAAAGTTTATGGTACAAGAATATGTTTATATTGTGATAA
>CEVH01030023.1_pt1 | contig 13416 bp, 14 predicted proteins | sample 356521 | NCBI WGS metagenome assembly CEVH01 (sample SAMEA2623446, study PRJEB7988) | marine metagenome | isolation source: saline water (ENVO:00002010), including
GAAAATTGAGGTTCATGTTTTTTTTTGGATGAATAGAAATTAGCTAATAAAAATAAACCAATGATAAAAACGGTTATGGGAGCAGTCCAGAGCAGATAGGTAGTTGGTTGAATGGGAGGAGATAATAAAACAAATTCTCCATACTTTTCTCTTAAAACGCCAAAAATCTCATCATCAGTCATGCCTTCCACTAAATAATCGCGTACTTGTCGTCTCAAATCTGCGGCAAGTTCCACCTCTGAGTCATCAATAGATTGGTTTTGACATACAAGACATCGAAGATTAGCAGAAATTTCACGAGCTCTTTTTTCAAGTATTGGATCGGTTAGCATTTCTTCAGCTGTTATTGCAAATGCATTCTTCACTTTAAATGTCGAAATTAACAAATTAATAGTGGCAAGGCTAACCGTCATTAGAAAAATAATTGCAAAAAGGTTTTTATTTTTCGAAAATAATATGTTCATTTTCTAATCATTTCTTCTATTTTAGGTACGAATGAGGAGCTGAAAACCTCATTTGTGATCTCACCAGCATGACGAAGAATAATTTTTCCTTCATCAGAAATTAGGAATGTTTCTGGAATGCCATATACACCCCAATTAATAGATGCTTTTCCATCATTATCAAATCCAATTTTAATAAATGGATTGCCAAATCGTTCAAAGAAAATTTCTAATTGTTCTGGTTTATCTTTATATGCAACACCAATGATAGGTATTTCATTTGATAGCTTTTCTAAAAAAGGTGCTTCTTTTTGACAAGGTGCACACCAACTTGCAAAGAAGTTAACTAAAAAAGGCCCGTCTTCGACAAATTGTTTAAGGTCTGACTTTTGCTGAGAAGTTAATGGAGCTTCATGAAATGGAACTAGAATAAGCCCAGGAGCATTTTTACCAATCAATGGAGAGGGAAGCGGTTTTATCTTTTGATCTCCGTTCAGCATTGACATCATCGCGATAGCAGAAATAAATGCTATAACCAAGAAAATCACTATCGGCAGTAGGAAACGAATATTCATGATTGAAGCGTTGTAGACGTTTGCTTATTAATTATATGTTTTAGGAGTATTGATATCATAGCACCAGAAGCCATCAGGATGACCCCAACCCATATCCATGACACAAATGGCTTATAATAAATCCTTATGGTATACCCGTCCGCTTTATTCCCATCGCCAAGTACAGCATAATAATCATGTGTAAGTTTTCGGCGTATTGCGGCTTCGGTGGTTGTTTGCTTTTCAACAGGGTAAATCCGTTTCTCTGGATACAGAGTGCCAATGTGATTATTTTTACCATCAGAAATAGATAAAGCGGCAATTAGGGCCTCAAAATTACTTCCAGCTCTCATCGAAATTGATTTTAATTCTGCCTTATGAGTGCCAATTGAAATTTGCTCTCCTATTTGCATACGGGATATTGCTTCAGTTCTAAAAATACTTTCTCCGAGAGCACCTATTAGAAAAATAACAACACCCAAATGAGCAATCCACATACTCCATTGTAGGTGAACAATACGTTGCCAAAAGTTATGTTTATTGTTTCGATTTAATACGCGAACTCTAATAAAAATATCAGATAAAATTGTCGTGCTAAGCCACGTTACTGCTCCGATTCCTGCCAGTGCTGGGATAGATAAGCTCGTATTTGCTTTAATGAATATAAAGCAAATTACACCTGTAATACCTGCTCCAAAAACCCAAATGTGTCTTGATTTAGGTGTTAAACCCCGTTTCCAAATCATAAATGGTCCAATTCCCATTGCAATAACAAGAAGTCCCATAATGGGATTGAAAGTTGCCTCGAAAAAAGGAGGGCCTACCGTTATCTTTGTTCCTGTGGCTAATTCAAGTGCAAGTGGATAAAACGTTCCAATAAGTACAACGATAGATGCACAGATTAAAAGAAAATTATTAGTGATAAGCGCTGTTTCTCTGCTAATTAGATTAATGGCACCATCTGATTTTAATTTAGGGCCGCGAATTGCGAAAAGTAATAACGGTGGTCCAATTGAAAAAAATAGAATCCCCAAAATGAATAACCCTCTGGTTGGGTCTGACGCGAAGCTGTGGACTGATGTTAAAAGTCCAGAGCGTACAATAAAAGTGCCAAGAAGAGATAACGAAAATCCGGTAATTGCCAATAAAACTGTCCAGCTTTTCAGCTGTTCCTGCTTTTCAACTACGATTACAGAATGCAGTAAGGCGGTTGCTGCAAGCCAGGGCATCAGAGATGCATTTTCAACGGGGTCCCAGAACCACCATCCCCCCCATCCAAGCTCATAATATGCCCACCAACTTCCAAGGCCTATGCCGAGAGTTAGAGCACACCAGGCTATTTGCACCCAAACGCGCATGTAACGCGCCCAACTTCTATCAACAGAGTCAGTTATCAATGCAGCTACTGCAAATGAAAAGGCAAGTGATAATCCAACATAACCTGTGTATAATGTCGGTGGGTGAAGTGCTAGCCCAATATCCTGTAATACTGGGTTAAGACCATTTCCATTTAATGGGATATTGGTTAATCTTTCAAAAGGGTTAGAAGCAAATAGACATAAAGCCAAAAACGCAGAAGTAATAGCGCCTTGTACACCAAGAGTTATCGATTTTTGTGCTAATGGCATTTTTTTTTGGGTGAGTGCTAATCCGGCACTAAAAATAGATAATATTAAGATCCACATTAAAAGAGAACCTTCATGGTTACCCCAAGTGCCGGATATTTTATAAATCATTGGTTTAGAAGTGTGAGAATGCTCTGCTACGAGGGCCACTGAAAAATCGGAAACAATAAAGAGCAAGACCAGACACAGGAAAGAAAGTAAAATAAAAATAGTACCTAATAGAGATATTCTTAGTGTGAAGATGTGTGATTCCTTGAAAGAGGAGTATGATGCAAAAATAGGTGCAACAGACTGGCTCAGAGATAAAACAAATGCAAGCGTTAACGAGAACAGTCCTATTTCGGCAATCATCTGCTTTCTTCTCCCTGCCAAACTCCTTGTTCTTTTAGTTTTTCTGCAACCTCGCGTGGCATATATTGCTCATCATGCTTTGCCATTACTACATCAGCTTTGAAAGCACTGTTATAGAACTTACCCTCCGCAATAACACCTTGTCCATCTCGAAAAATATCAGGTAGTGCCCCAGTATATGATACTTTTAACTGGCTTTCGGAGTCTTCAATTATAAAATTTGCAGTCAATCCATCAATAATAATACTGTTTTTTTGCACTAATCCACCAACACGAATAGAGCGCGCGCCAATTTCCAGTATGTCTAATTCTGAGGGTGTGTAAAAGTAAACGATATTCTCTTTGAGAGCGGAGAGAGTTAGGCCAGCTGCTGATAACAAAAATGCAGCAGATATTCCAAAAAGTAATAATCTTTTTGATTTTGGAGACATATCGAACTTCTAAAACCCTTTTAAAAAATCCTGTGATAAATATCAGAAGTTTTCATTTTATATTCTATTGATGAAAATAACTTCACGAAACCCAAAATAATTAGTTTAGTCTTTGTTTCAAGTATGTTGCGGCACTATTTCACAGTGTAAATTTGGGTTTCGAAAAGATTGGTTCTGTATTGCGAGCCTATAGCCTGTTTATAGATTATAAAATTATATTTATAAAATTTAAAAAAATAAAAATTAGTTCTAAAAAAATATTATAAATAAAAAAATTATGCTAAAATTAATTTAATTTATTTAAATATTAAAAAATAATTTCTAAATATTCACAACAGGAAAACAAGTTGTTTTTTATTTTTTAGTAAATTTTTATCATTATAAAGAAAGAAATATAGATGAAACAAATAGTTTATAATTCAATTATTGCGTTTTTTGCTTCACTAGTGACATTACTTAATTTAAGTTTTGCAGCGGCATCAACACCATTAGTGTCATCTGAATGGCTCTCAAAAAACCTTGAAGCGCCAGATTTATTAATAATCGATTTAAGGAATTCGATTGATGGTGGTGGATATGAAACGTATTTAGAGGGTCATATACCTGGGTCTATTCATTCAGATTATATGAAAGCAGGATGGCGTGTAGCAAGAAATGGCATACCAGGGCTGATACCATCGGAAAAAGAATTTCAAAAACTTGCTCGTTCAATAGGAGTGAACCAAAATTCTCATGTCATCCTAGTCCCAGCAGGAGTATCTTCAACAGATTTTGGCTCATCAGCGAGGGCATATTGGACATTCAAATCGTTTGGGCATGAGAAAGTTTCTATATTAAATGGGGGTTGGGTCAATTGGAAAAAGACTTACCCTAGTCAAATAGAAACAGGCGCCCAGATTGCCCCTCTAACAGGTAATTTCGTAGCCTCACTAGCAACTAATGATTATATTGATACAAATGGAGTGGAGCAGATTGTCAAAGATAAGTCATCTCAAGTCATACTACTTGATGGAAGGCCTGAGAAGCAATTTTGGGGTGAAGAAAAACATCCAAAGGTTCTTGCCGCTGGACATATACCAGGCGCAAAATTGCTCACACAATCAGAGGCGTATGATGAAATAAATAATAGTTTAAAACAGATAGAGGCTTTGGATGAAATATACGGTGATATATCTAAAAAACCAGTGGTAAGTTATTGTAACACAGGTCATTGGGCTGCCATGAATTGGTTTGTATTATCCGAGTTACTTGGAAATAAGAACGTTTTATTGTATGACGGTTCGATGGTAGAATGGACACAAGATTCCACTCGTCCATTGGTAAAAGAAAAATCAAATTTTATGAAAATTAAAGAATTTTTTCGTCTTGGGTGACATGTCAAATAATCGTTTTTTTGAACATGATACTTACAAAATTAAGCAAGGAAATAAAATAGATTACTATTTTTTGAGCATTCTTGGCCTAATAACCTTTGTTATTGCTGGTTTTGTTTCTCTCGATACTGGAAGTAAGGGTTTAGCCCTTTTTTTCTTGGGAGGATTGTTGGGTATAGTTTTTATTTTTTTCCAATATGGTTTTGCCTCCGGCTGGCGAAAGTTTATAATAAATGGTGATACCCGTCCAATCGGGTATCACTTTTTATTAATAGGCTTTTGTAGTTTCGCGTTTCTCCCGATAAGTTATTTAGGACTGGGCTCTTCTGGCAGTTTTGCGCCAATATCTGTTTCACTCTTGATTGGCTCATTTATATTTGGAATAGGTATGCAGCTTGCGAATGGATGCGGATCTGGTGTCTTGTTTGCGTACGGTAGCGGTTCCGGACGAATGATTTATGCTCTGCCAGGGTTTATAATTGGCTCAGTAGTTGGAAGCTTAATTTTACCAATAGTTTTAGATTGGGGTGCATTGAACCCAGTTATTATCGGTGGGTCATCAAGTTTACCTATTTATCTTATGTCAAACCTCTTTTTAATTTTTAGCATAGTGACCATTTTTTTTACATTGGCACTTAGGTCTGGAAGAAAACTTAGCCAAAGGAGTCTTATTGGGACTGTACTAATTGCTCTCTTATGTATTCTTGTTTTTATTATATCCGGACATCCTTGGGGCGTAACATTTGGATTTACAGTTTGGGGCGGTAAGATAGCTATGTTAGCAGGAATACCAATTGATAAAACTGTTTTTTGGCAATGGCCAGGACCAGCCCTAGCATTAAAGCAATCTGTTTTTGCAGACGTAAGTAGCCTAATGAATTTTGGAATGATTATCGGGGCAAGTTTGTTTGCATCGATTACTGCAAGTTTTGCACAGCAGCCATGGCCACCATTTCGTCAATTAGTAGCCGCTATGATTGGTGGTCTATTGATGGGCATAGGTGCAAGATTGGCCTTTGGGTGCAATATTGGTGCATTTGTCGCTGGAATTTCTTCGGGTAGCCTTCATGGATGGTTGTGGGCATTTTTCGCTTTATTTGGAAGTTGGTTAGCTATGAGAATTAGACCATATTTTGGATTTTAATATCTATGTTTAAGTCACCTAGAAATGTGCATCTAATTTTGCTCTTACTAATATTTCTTCTAAGTAGTTTAGATCATTTAACGAGCCCTGTAACTGAGAGTATTGCAGCTCCAGCTGATTACGCATCTGCTTGCGCTCCCTGTGGTGCGCCCTGTCCTGAATAAAAACTTCTGTTGAGGCTAGAACGGCATTACAGTCTTGTTTTGAGGATTTTTTTTATAAATTATTTTAGTAATTAAGATTAAGCAAGTGAGGTGGGACCATATTGACCTTAGATTTGAAGTCAGGCAATTATTGAACTTATTAGTTACTCATTTAATATGTTAAAAAAAGGCTAAATAATAATATGTTGACTCCAATTTTTCATCATTATCCGCAGTCACCCATAGCAGAAAAAATTAGGATTACGTTTGGTATAATGGGTCTCGAATGGCAATCTGTGCAAATACCCCGTATACCGCCAAAACCATTGTTAATGCCACTCACTGGTGGTTATCGAAGGACACCTGTCCTGCAAATCGGTGCAGACATTTATTGTGATAGTCAGTCGATTGCATTTCATCTTGGTAAACAAAAGAGTAAAAAAATTGCATATTCTCAACCCAATAGGGCACTTGAGTTAATTTTGGGAAGTTTTGGTGAGAGTATCCTATTCAGCCTTACCGTTAGGGTCATACTTACAACATCTATGGGTGTGGCGCCTGAGGATTTTATTAACGACAGAGGTTCTCTTTATTTTGAACCCGGATGGACAGTAGAAGAGATGAAGAGCTCGCTACCGAGCATTCTCTTGCAATTACAATCAGCCTTTGAACTAGTAGATCATCATCTCACTTCACACGGGCCTTATATGAATGGAAAAAATCCAAGTTATGCTGATGCCGTAATACAACACTGTGTTTGGTTTTTGTGTGGAAGATGGGATGGAGGAAAGAAATTTATCTCTCAATTTAAAGCACTTGTTAAACACCAAGAGCTTATAACCTTGATTGGACACGGCTCTTTTCAAGACTGTACACCGGAGGAGGCATTAGCAATAGCAAAGAGGCATATCAGTACTGCTCCAAATGGAATAAATTGTGCTTACACTGGAGACATAAAATTAGGCGAAAGAATTCGTATTAGACCAAATGGTAAAACAGCTGATCCCGATGTTATAGGATCATTACGATATTTGGACCAAAATATTGTAATCATTGATTATGAACATGAAGAAGTTGGACAGATTTCAATTCATTTTCCAGTGCTAGGATATCAGATCTCTTCCGTTTAAATTATTAATTCTAAATCAAAAAAACAAATATAGATTTAAAAATTTTCATACTTAGTCTTGCTTAGGTATTTTGCCTTTAACGGTTAAGGGAATAAGTGATGCCATAAATAAAGCTGTTGCAGGGGCAAAAATAAACACTTTTACATTCACCCATCCCTCATCATCTAGCATTCTCCAGGCAAACTCATTTGCAATTGCAAGACAAGTAAAAAATAAACTCCATCTAAAAGAGAGTTGCATCCATGTATCATGATTAAGTGAGAATTGTTTTCCAAAAAATAACTTCATTATAGGATAATTTTTGCTCCATCCCATCAATAATAATAAAGCAAAGATACTATTAAATAAACTGGTTTGAATTTTGATAAAAAACGTTTCTTCTGTGATAAATGCAATCGTGACAAATAATATTGAAATAAGTGAGGAAAATAATGGGAAAAATAAAATTGATTTATCTTTAATAAATTGAATTATCATAAGAATAGACGAGAATAGGATAGCGGCAGCTGCTCCTATGTGTAATGAGAATAAAGTGGTTCCGACAAATAGCGCAGCTAATGGCATGATTTGTAACAAAACAGCAGTAAATGGTCTAATACTGATATAACAGCTCTTCAGTTTCATAGTACTTTACTTAACATCAAAAATTAAAAAATATTACTTAAAAAATTTAGATTTATTCTGTCTCTTTTTAATGAGTCATTAAAAATGTAAATGTAGTTTATATATAGTCTAACAAATATAGAAATATACTTGTCATCTATATTAATGCGTGTGATAAAGTCACGTATTTAGAAAAAGAGAAAACTAATTAGTAAGAAAACATTCTTCGGAGAAAAAATTGTCATTATTATTAGATGATAAAGCTCTTAAAAACCTTAAATTGGAAAAGAATAGTTGGTCATTTGAAACTGATGATAAGGCAATGAATATACAACTAAAGTTTGATGGATTTAGTTCTGCTATGGGATTTATGATGCAAATTGCTATAATTGCTGATAAAATGAATCATCATCCTGAATGGTCTAACGTTTATAGCACGGTGAAAATAAGACTGACTACGCACGATGCAGGTGGTATTACAGAACTTGATGAAGAACTAGCTAAAAAGATTGATAAAATAGCGTTGCAATTAGGTGCGATAAGCATTTAATGTCTGAATTTGCATCTGAATATTACTGGATAATCATTGCAAGCTCATTTTTTCTCGCTGGAATTGTAAAAGGAACACTTGGCCTAGGCTTGCCAACCACAGCAATTACCATCCTAACGTTTTTTTTGCCCCCTTTAGATGCGGTGATGATAAACGTTATCCCTGTTTTAATTTTGAATAGCTGGCAATATTATCAAGCTGAAAACCATCTTTTTGTATTAAAAAAATATTGGCGTTTGGCTGCTTGGATGATTGCAAGTCTTGCCGTGTTTTCTTTCGTAACTGTTCATTTATCGAGTGAACTAATCAAGCTCTGGATAGGAGTTGGTATATTAAGTTTTCTAATTACAAATTTAAAGGGCAAGGGCTGGTATATTCGACCTGAAAAAATGATGGTTTGGCAACCATTTGTTGGGATCATTTCGGGTTTTGTTGGAGGTCCAACGGTACTGTGGGCCATTCCTCTAACTATTTATCTCATAGCTGCTAAGATCCCAAAACGTGAATTTGTAGATACAATGGGTTTTTTATTGTTAGTAGGATGCGTACCTGTTTTGTTTGGCTACATATCCACCGAGGTTTTAGTATTATCCGAAATTTGGTTTCCAAGTCTCGTTGCAACCCTGGTAGCTACTGTTGGCTTTGTTTTGGGGCAATCAATAAGAGAAAAAATATCGACTGATTTATTCAGAAATCTTTTATTATGGATGTTCTTCATCATGGGAATGCGAATGATAGCAGAGGCATTTTTATAAAAGGATTATTATAATTGAGTAATAAAGCCTGGTATTTTTTAATATCCTTGTCATTCATATGGGGGGGCTCTTTTTATTTTATCGGTGAGGGTGTAAAACTTGTTCCACCCCTTACACTTGTTTGGTACAGAATTTTTTTCGCAGGGCTTACCTTATATTTAGTTATATGGTGGACTAGAGGAGTATTACCAAAACAGCTAGAATTCTGGATTAAAGTCTCTATTATGGCGGGCTTAAATAACATTGTCCCCTTTACGCTTATTGCCTGGGGCCAGAAAACCATAAGTGGCGGCCTTGCTGCAATTTTAAACTCTAATACAGCATTTGCAGCAGTATTTATTGCGGCAGTTTTTGTTTCTTCAGAAAAATTAGACATTAGAAGAGTAATCGGAACCTTGGTCGGTATTTTAGGGGTGATTTTAGTAATTGGTCTGGATGTTTTAAACGAGATAACACTCACCTCACTTAGCCAATTAGCAGTTTTACTCGCTTCTGTTAGTTATGCGTTGGCAAGTGTCTGGGGGCAAACTCAACTCTCAGTTTATGAGCCCAAAGAAATAGCTTGCGGAACTTTATTAGTAGGATCTGTAATTATTGCACCTTTTGTATTATTTGTTGACGGGGTTCCTGAATTAACTGTGTTTAAATTAAAACTTATATTAATTATTTTTGGCTTAAGTATAGTTGGAACGGCTTTGGCTTATGTTGTTTATTTTCGAATTCTGGAATTGGCTGGTGCATCTAACTTGATGCTTGTTACAGTTATTGTGCCAGTTTTCGCTATTTTGATTGATGCAGTTCTTCTTGGAAAATGGATTTCAATGCAAACTTTTGCTGGGTTTGTTGTAATAAGCTTCGGTTTGTTATTAATTGATGGAAGAATCTTCTGGACTATTGCAAAAAAGTTAAAACCCAAATAATTGATAAACCGGATATAATGGTGATTGCTGTGGAGCGTGTAAAGTAAGCAACTAAGATTGCAACAATAGCAGCTTCAATTCTCAAGTTATCTTGAATTATTATATTTCCAGTCTCTTCCGAAATAAAAATTGCGGGAATGATTATTGCACTCAAAACAGATACAGGTACAAATTTCATTGCTAATTGAAACCAGGGTGGCATATTTTTAGGCATTAATGGCGAAAGAGGCAGAAATCGAGTGCCAAAAGTAAAACAACCAGCGCATATAATTGCCAGCCATACGCTCATTTTATTTCCTTAATTATATCTCTATCAGTTTTTTTTAGATAGCTGCTGACTGTCCCAGCTATAATACCACAAAAAGCAGCCGCTAGTAGCCAAAGATTGAACGGAAGAAATTGAAATATCAAAGCAGCTAAACCTGCAGAAATAGCAGCTAATATTTGTGGAAAATGAGTTAGAGATGGAATAACAACTGCAATAAAGGTAAGAGGAACCGCAAATTCAAGTTGAAAACTGTCAGGAATTGTAGGACCAGATAGTATTCCTATCGCCGTAGAGAGTTGCCAACAAAACCATAATATAAGGCCGCTTCCTAATAAATGATAATGCATGAAATCTGAAGCAGGTTTTTGAGTATATCTCTGGTGAGATACAGCAAAAGCTTCATCTGTTAACAGATATCCGAGTGCAAAGCGCCAATATAGTGGAAGATGTCGTAAATATTCAGACATTACCACGCTATATAGCAGATGGCGTAGATTAACTGCGCTCACTGTTGTGACCAACACAGTGAAGGGAGTGGCAGTAGCATATAGTTGTGTGAACACAATTTGGCTAGCACCACCAAATAAGATTGAAGACATAAAGAAAGTCTGTAGTGGACTAAGACCAGCTTCTAGACCGATTATACCAAATACAATGCCGAACGGTATCACACCGATTTGAAGCGGAAGACCGTCTTTTAGGCCTAAAAAAAATTCACTTACAGCCGAATTATTATGCGCAAATTTATTGGTCATACTTCAATTTTCGTTGATAAAAAGAACAAAAATAGAATTGTTTTAGATCGTATCATTTTTTAGCATGCTTTATTGTACTTAAGAGATTATAGATGTAATTCAATAACACTATTTAATTCAAGAGGATCTTAAAAAAATGATAAATCACTATGAAGTGATTGATGTGAAGCAGGCAAGAAACAAAAAGATCATCATGCGTGTTGATTTTAATGTACCAATGCAAGATGGGAAAATTTTAGATGATACCAGGATAAAGCGGGTGATACCTGGATTGAAAATGCTTGCAGATTGCGCAAAGCAAATCTTTTTAGTTACACATTTAGGAAGACCCAGGGGAATTCCAAGCTCCGAGTTTTCAGTGCAACCATTACAGGAATATCTTAAAGGTGCATTATCTCGCAATGTTAGTTTTACTCCATATGTTGACGATGTAACAAAATTATCAGAAATATTGGAAAAAAAAGAAAAAATATGTTTGCTTGAGAACTGTCGTTTTTATCCTGGTGAGGAAAAAAATGATGCGGAGTTAGCTCGAAATTTTGCAAAAGTGGCTGACATTTATGTAAATGATGCATTTTCTTGCTCTCATCGTGCGCATGCATCGATTCAGTCGATTACTAAATTCCTTCCAAGTTATGCTGGTCCCGTGCTTGCAAAAGAATTAGCGGCTCTTCACAGTGCATTGGAAAATCCAGGAAGACCTGTTGCTGCTTTTGTGGGAGGTGCAAAAATATCAACAAAGTTATCAGTATTAGAAAATTTGATTACTAAAGTTGATAAATTATTACTGGCTGGAGGAATGGCAAATACTTTTCTCGCATCAAAAAAAATTCCAGTTGGTGCCTCGTTATATGAACCAGATTTAATTCAAAAAGCCAATATGATTTTGAGCTTAGCTAAAGAAAAAAAGTGCCAAATAATTTTGCCGATTGATGGTGTTGTGAGTACAAGCCTTAAACCAGGAGGCATGTCATATCTGCGTGTTAATGGAACGGTAAAAGATGATGAAATGATATTGGATATTGGTCCTGAGTCTATTGCATTATTTAAACAGCATATAAGTGAATGCAAAACTTTATTATGGAATGGTCCAGCAGGCGCATTTGAGATTGCCCCTTACGATGAGGGTAGTAAATTACTCGGAGAATATATTGGTAAAAGAACAAATTCTGGTCAGCTTATAAGTATTGCAGGTGGGGGGGATACTGTAGCTGCTGTTAATCTAGCTGGTGTGGCTGGAGAGATAAGTTATCTGTCACTTGCAGGTGGGGCATTTCTTGAGTGGATTGAAGGAAAATCTCTTCCAGGTGTTGAAGCATTGCGCCTATCAGATTAAATAAAAAAGGTATAACAAAATTTATTGAGATTAGTGATAGGGGTATTTATTGATGTATTATGATAATCCATTTAAAACTCGTCTGCCAGAGCCCCATGAAGCGTTGCCTGGCAGATTACAGGAAATTAAGACATCGGATTTTCACAATGTTTTGAATACGCCTTTGCACCCGCCTTTTGCGGATAATTTTGAAAAACTAGTTGTTGGTATGGGATGTTTTTGGGGCGCGGAAAGATTATTTTGGCAGTGTAACGGCGTATTCAGCACTGCTGTTGGTTATGCAGGCGGGCAAACGCCTAATCCAACCTATGAGGAGGTTTGCTCAGGTCGTACAGGACATACTGAGGCAGTGCTTATTATCTTTGACCCATCTGTTATATCTTTAAATAGTTTGCTTACTATTTTTTGGGAAGAGCATAATCCAACGCAATATATGAGACAAGGTAACGATAGAGGAACTCAATATCGTTCTGCACTATATGCAGTTGACGAAAAACAGCTAAACGCATTTCATAGTTCTGCTGCGGTATATCAAAAAGCCTTAACAAAGTCAGGATATAAAAAAATACAAACAGAAATAAAAAAACTTACCCATTTTTATTATGCGGAAGACTATCATCAACAATATTTGCATAAAGTACCAAACGGTTATTGTGGCCTTTCAGGTTGTGGTATTTCTTATGATTATACCTCTTGACCTAAAGGCTTCACAAGGATATAAAATCGGACGTTTATTGGAAGAAATGGTTGAAGTAAATGAAAGTTGTTAGTTCTCTCAAAACCATAAAGATGCGCGACCGTAACTGTCAGGTTGTACGCAGACGTGGAAGATTATATGTAATCAATAAAAGAAACCCTCGGCTTAAGGCTCGACAAGGTTAGATAAAATATCTTTAAATATTCTGCAGCAACATATTTTTAACTTTAAATAATTGGTTACGTCGTATAATTTCTTCCGTTAGGCAAGCCCCCAATTCCAGGATTAAATGTGTTAGTTGGGTCTAATTCTCTATAAAAATCAGCTAGTTTTTGCTT
>CEVH01175073.1_pt1 | contig 13379 bp, 10 predicted proteins | sample 356521 | NCBI WGS metagenome assembly CEVH01 (sample SAMEA2623446, study PRJEB7988) | marine metagenome | isolation source: saline water (ENVO:00002010), including
ATTCCAACTTTTTTACCTAACTCATCAAATGCAATACCCAATAATGAGGTTATAGTAGATTTTCCAACTCCTCCTTTTCCAGAAGTAATACCTATGATTCTTTTATTTTTATGGAAATTATCTTTTAACTCATCCATATCAATATCAGCACCAACAATTCTTGATACAAACTGAATATCTTCCTCTTTAGGTTTTCTAAATTTAATGTCGTAAGAACCAATTTCCTCAACTCTATGACGTAAAACATCACGTACCCATTCAATTTCAGTTAAATCTATAATTTCACATGATTTTTTTTTGACTTTTGCAATAGCATTTAATTCGGATAATGATTTATTAAAACCAGGATAAATAATGTTTTCTAATTCCATTATTAGTATTGTATTTGTATTAGGTTATTAAATTAAATTATGTTCAAAAGAAATTTTATTCTCTTACTGCTAACTTTGAGTGTTGTAATCGTCTTAATGAATTCAACAAATAATAATGAAATAGAGATTGTTAGTTTCTCAGATATAAATGACGGAATTAAGTTAGAAAATTTGAAACAGATCTCTAGCTTAAATCTCGATGATGAATTTATCATTTTGAACATATGGGCTAGTTGGTGTATTCCGTGCCAAAACGAAGTGAGAGAGTTAAAAGTAATATCAGAGACACATGGATATTCAGTTATTGGTATATTAGTTGAAGACTCAGTAGAAAATGGTGAACAATTTATTGAAGAAAATAATATTACTTATCAAAATGTTCTAGATAATTCAATCGCAGAGAATATTCTTATACAATTTATTTGGAGTGGGATTCCTACAACTTTAGTACTAGATAATAACCTTGAAATTATCTTGACTATCAATGGGGAAATAACTGCAAAAGAAATTTTTGAATTAACTAGGTAGTGATTAACTCGAGTCAGATTATAATTTAAATATGGATGCAATTTTGTTTTGGAGAATTTTTTTAGTGCTAGGTAGCTTACTTTATCTGGGAGTTTCAGGCTTATTTACACTCAAGTTAATTGCTGCTTCTACAGGAAGAAAAAGAATAATAGATTTGTTCATTAGATAATTGGTAGCGGGGGTAGGATTTGAACCTACGACCTCTGGGTTATGAGCCCAGCGAGCTACCAGACTGCTCCACCCCGCGCTGAAAAATTAAATGATAACTACATATAAAAATTAACTCAAGCAACTTTATTTTTGTTATTGATTCAAAATCTCTATAGCTAGATTTACATAATCTTGAGCCTGATTAATTAATTCTTGATATTTTCCTAAGTTACCATTTTTTAATTCTATTTCGGCTTGCTCATAAGCTTTTGTAGCTTTTGACAACAAGTCTAAAGGACTCTCTCCTTCTGTTTGATTATCAATTTCGCTTTCAAAATCTACTCCAAATATACTGTCTATAGCTTCTGATAGTGTCTCTCTCATAATTATTCTGTCTTGAAAAACTACTACAACAAATTTGAACTCAGGTAAAGGATTTTGTTCACCTTGAAGATAAATAGGTTGATAGTAAATTATTGATTGATTTATAGGTACAACAAAAAGATTGCCCTTAATTACACTAGATCCTTGTTGATCAAGCAGTGTAAATATTTGAGATATGTCCGGGTCTTGATTTATTCGAGTTGCTACCTGACTTGGACCATCAACAAATTCCCCTTTAGGAAGCCTAAAATCAATAAGCTGTCCATAATTTTCAGGATCTGCATCTGCAACCAGAAATGATTGCATATTCGGTCTATTTTCTGGATTGAATGGCTGAAATATTAAATAGCTTAAATCAGACTCGCCTGGGAGACTCATAAGTAAGTAGTATGGAAGCATAGGTTTGAACCCTATTTCTATGAATTCCCCCCTTAAAGTAGCAACTCTTGGAGTTGTTGAGGAATCAGTTGGGATTACCCATGGATCTTCATCTGCATAAAATACTCTGGGGTCGGTCATGTGATAGTCTCTATACATATCAGACTGAATCGTAAACAAATCTTCTGGATATCTTATGTGGTTTAGTAGTTCTTTGCTCATGTCATTTTTTGACGAGAATAAATCAGGGAAGATATCTTTGTAAGCCAAGATTAATGGATCATTCTCATCAACTATATAAAAACTCATAGTTCCATCGTAAGCGTTGACTACTGCCTTAACTGAATTCCTTAGATAATTAAAGTTTATTGGTAAGCCTGAATTTTCATTAATTCTACTAGTATCTGCTGGTTGCGCATAGGGATATTTATCACTTATTGTGTACATATCAATTATCCAAAATAAATTCCCATCTAATAAGGCAAGATAGGGATCATTATCAGTATATAAAAATGGAGCAGCTTTTTTAACCCTGCTAACTACATTTCTTTCCATAATTAATTTAGAATCATCTGAAAGCTGATTAGATATTAATAGATTAAGCTCACCATACCTTAAGGCAAATCCTACTCTTCTAAAAAAAGAGCTTACTTCAACACCGCCTTTTCCTGAATAGTTTGTATATGCAACTGACTGCCCTTCTGTTGAAAGAGGATAGTCAACTTCATCTTGTAATGAATTAACTACAACATATTCAAGCGAATCAGCTGATTCCCCAAAGTAAATTCGTGGCTGGTCAACTTCCAACTCTAGAACAGTAGTTGTAGCTGGAACTCCTTTTACATAAAAATCTGGCTGCCCTTGACTAGCAACATTATTAGCAGGACTGAATACTACACCAAAGCCATGAGTATATTGAAGTCTTTCATTTACCCAGCCAACAGCAGGTAAATTAGTTTGATCTAATTCTCTGGCCGCCACCATTACTTGAGTTAAGTTACCGTCAATTACATACCTATCTACATCTACTTCTTCTAGTGCGTAGTATGCTCTAATTTCTTGAAGCTGACTATAAGTTTCAGCCAAAACAGTTGGATCCCAAAGCCTTATGTTATCAATAGTTTGTTTGTTGTTAGCAATATCTTTTTGAGTAAGATTTGGAGTAGCTGCAAAAGATTTTTCTTCAATGCTATCAAGTCCATATGAGTATCTTGTGTACTCTATATGGTTTTCAACATATGGTAACTCTTTGTTCAATTCATCTGGTAATACTCTAAATCTTTGAATTGCTGCTGGAACTAGTCCTCCCACAATTATTGAAACTATTAACCATAAGCTTATTGCAGTTGCTGGAAGTAACCATCCTCTTCTTTTAATGTTTACCAAAAGTAGTATTGCTCCAAAAAGGGAAATTAAGATTAATAAATTTAGTGCTGGTAAATGTGCGACAACATCACTGTAGCTGGCTCCAAAGACTTTTCCTCTAGTTGAATAAAGAAGCTCCATTGAATCTAGTCTGTAAGCAACAGCTTTTAAAAGTGCAATAAATGCAAGTAACACAGATAAATGTGCTTTTGCACCACTACTTACTTCAGGTAGTCTTCCTTGTTTCAACTGAAGTGCCCCAGTTGCAACAAAAAATAAACTTATAATAATTGAAGTAAATATCACTAATTGAAATCCCCAGGAAACAAACAGCCTATATAATGGGAGACCAAAAATATATCTGGAAATGTCAGCTTGAAAAATTGGATCAGTAATTCCGAAAGGTTTTTGATTAATAAATAATAAAACCTGCTCCCAAAGCTGAGATGCGCCAGCTCCTAGAAAAATAGAGAGTCCAATTGAACCCCATAATCTGTATCTTAGAAATCTTTCATTTGTCCAAGCCCTGAATCTGGATAATGGGTCATCTAATTCAAATGATTCAAAAATATCCATTACTGGTGTTGCTCTTACAGCCAATTTTAAATTTGTAAAAATAAATATAAAGGCAACCAGGGATGTTGCTACGACTAAAGAGCTTTTAGTAAGTAATATTTTTATCCAGACTGAATTTAAATTAACCGAATCAAACCATAAGTAGTTTGTAAAAAATGTAGCGATAGCTCTTGCTACTGAAAATCCAATAACTGCAATAAATACTACAAAAGAAAGACCTCTTCTCTCATTTGTATTTTTTGAATTATTAAGCATAAGTTTATTTTATTTCCATCTTGGCTTAACGAGAACTATACTTTGAAATAACTTTAAGTGCTTCTTCAAATGATTCAACAGCAACAATTTTTGTAAAATCAGTTGCTAGGGGTTTTGCTTCTTCAAAATTTGCCATTGGAACAAGTATTAATTCTGCCCCAGCGTTCTTTGCAGAAATAACTTTTTGTTTAATTCCTCCTACAGGTCCTACAGATCCATCAACTTCAATAGTTCCAGTGCCAGCAATAACCATAGAATTAGTGATGTCCTCAGGAATTAAATTATTGTAAACGTTAAGAGCCATCATAAGTCCTGCAGAAGGGCCTCCAACATTTCCGGTTTTTATATCAATAAGAAATGGGAAGTCAAATTTTTCATTGATTGTTGTTGCTAAAAATCCCACCATTGGCTCGTCTTCATAATCAACATGTTCAATCAATTTGGTTTCTATTTCTAGAAATTGTTCATCACCATCAAATTGTCTATACAAACCAATTTTTATAAATTCCCCAATTTCAAATTCCCTTAAAGTAGCAATAAATTCTGAAGCTGAGGATATTTCTTTATTGTTTATTGAAAATATTTTATCTCCTTTTTTGAGCTTACCTTCAACAGGTGAGCCTTCAAGTACGCCAACTACTAAAACTCCCTCTCCTTTAGTTGATACATTAAAATCAAGATATTCCAGAGCAACAGCAATTGCTACATTTTCAGATGTTTTCATATTTTGAATACTTATCTGATTCAACTCTTCTCTTGTAACACCATTTGGCAATATCATTTCTCTTGGATATAAATCTATTGAATCGTCAATAAATGACCATAAATAAATCAAAGCCGATGCTTCATCTCTTCGAACTGTAAGTTGGTAAAGATTTCCATCAAAATCATAGTTTTCTATTTCACCATATTCAATTTCCCATTGGTAAGGAGGCCCTGGCGACATAAAAAAATAATCAGTTTTTACAAAAGTTAGCGACCCAACAACAATAAAAAACATAAGAACAACTAATAAAAGTTTTTTTTGTTTTATATTTAAATTTTTCACAATTTAGATTTTAGATTAATGCAATAAATAAAGAGCCGGCATAAGCCGGCTCTTTATAAAAAGTTAATTAAAACTTTATAAATTAGCTACAAGGACCAGATTCCCAGTCATAACCTGCAGCCGATGGACCAACATAATTTCCAGCAAGTAATTTAATACCACTTGCAGAATTTGCGTCAGGTATACCAACAAAGCTTTCTGCATCTGCTCTGTTTTGTCCTAACTCTCTTGTTGGCATCATTCCGTCAGATTCAACATAGACGTTTGCAGCAGCTCGCCTAATTCCAGCTCTTGTTAAGTCTCCACCTTTATTTGCAGCTTCTAAAACACCCTTAATGTGATGTTGTGAAGCCCAACCAGCAGTGATAAACAAGTTTCCTGAGTCAATTCCCATTGATGTAAGAGTTGCTCTCATGACAGCATGGCCCGGTGTATCAGCTTCATATGGTGCTACGAATGCCATAAGATACATTGAGCCAGATTGGAATAATGGTGCTAGTGCGAAATCTTCTGCAATGAAAGCATCATTGTATGATGGTGCTGCCATCATAGCTGCTGGAGTTAATCCTTGTTGGAAAGCTCCACCCGCAACTTGAGCCATATGACCAGGTCCAACCGCTGGGAAATAAGCATCAACTGGTTCAGTAACCATTAGACCAACAGCTTGAGCAACATCAAACTCAGGGCTAGGTACGACATATTCCCATGCAACTGTGAGGCCATTTGCTTCTGCAGCTGCCTTAACACCTGCTGCATAGTCTCCACCATAGTCACCGGCATAACCCATGATACCAATAGTTTTAATTTCTACTGGATAGTTTGCCAATGCCCAATCAACTGCATTCATGCCGTCTGCACAATATGCAGATCCAAACTCAATGACTAATCCTCTGTCAGAACTTTTATATGACCAACCTGAATACCAGGACATTGGTGCAGCAATCATATTATCTGCATCCATGTCATCTAAAATAAACTGTGTTTGAGGTGTTCCTAATGACATTGCTAATGCAGCAACATCTCCTCTTTGAGTCTTGTATCCTTCTAAATGTTTTTGTGGATTATATTGTGTGTCGTAGCCTTCTACTATTGCAACACTATAATCCCCAACTCCACCAGACTGATTTGCCCATAGCCAGAAAGCTCTTTGACCTGTTTCAAGTGCCGGACCTAATGGACCATAAGGTCCTGTGTAGTCGTTTAACAATCCAAGGTATATACAACCTTTTGATGGATCAGCACCAGTAGGAATTCCTCCTATGACTTCTGGACAAGGTTCTGATGTTATTCCAACACCTGTTTTAACAGTAGATGCAGTAGTCACAGCAGGTGAATCTAATGATTCAACAACGGGAGTTGTTTCCTCAACAGTCTCCTCTGCGGTGTCTCCACCACCACAAGCTACCATAATTAGGGCTAGAATTGTAAAAAGTATGATTCCTTGCTTACGCAACGGTTTCATATCTCCCCCCTTATTTTTTATTAGTACTAAGTAATACCAGATTACTATGTTTTTTAGATCCTAGTAGGAAAATGGCCAAGCTTTAAAATAATTACGTAACCTAAACCAAATACCCCATAATCCCCTGGGTTCAAAAATCAAAAATAAAATTATAAACAATCCAAATAAAATTCTTTCAATTTGGCCAAGGTTTAAAGGCAAAGTTTGCTCGCTAATTTCAAGCGCTTTAACAGTCATAATAATAAAAGCAGGAAACAGAGTATAAAAAAATGCTCCAAATAATGGCCCAAGAACTGTACCTGCTCCTCCAATTACAACAATTGCAACAAATACTATTGAATACAATAAATTGAAAGTTCCAGGCTCTACTCCTCCTGAGACTGTAAAAAACATTGCTCCGCTTATTCCTCCAAAGAAACTTGATAAAGCAAAAGCTGAGGACTTGTATCTAAAAATATTAATTCCGATTGCTTCGGCAGCTATGTCCCCATCTCTAATTGCCGAATAAGCTCTTCCAGCTCTTGTTCTAACAAGATTTTTTACTCCCAAACCTGTAAAAATACACAAAGCAAGACAAATTAGATAAAGAATTTCATTTTTGTCTAAAAAGTTTGTTCCAATCTGAATTCCATTTTCTAAATTAAAACCAAATAATTTTAATTTTGCTACCTTTCTACCTAAGCCAGCACCACCAGTTATGGTTTTCAAATTTGAAAATAGATGAGACCCAATAAATACTAAAGCCAAAGTTACAAGTCCTAAGTTTAATCCTTTTAATCTTACGGTAATTGGTGCAATCATTAAACCAACAATTGATGCAACTATTCCAGACAAAGGCAGCCAGATAAGCATATCTAATTCATATCCAATTACACTTGATGTGGAAATACCACCAATTATTGCGGATGCATATGTACCTATTCCAACAAAAAAACCGTGAGCTAAATTAATTTGACCTGCAAAACCAGATACAATATTTAATCCCCACGAAGCAATTGCAATTAAGAAAGCTGTAGTAAGTAGTAGTAACCAATAATCAGATGCAAAAAAGCAAAAAATAATTGCTGAAATTACTGTGATCGTAAACCAAGCTTTTTGAGTGTTGTTTGAAAATATTGCAGATTCTTTTGAATAATCTGTATAAAGATTTGGTCTGCCTCTCATACTCTCTCAACCTCTTCTGTGCCAAACAGTCCGTCTGGTTTAAAAATTAAAATTATAAACATTATTAAGTATGGTGCTAATAAAGAAAATCCATTACCTAAAGAAATGCCAATAACACCTTCTAATTGAAACTGATAGTAAGCAACATATCCTTGAGTTAATCCAATTATAATTGATCCAACTACCGCACCTGGAATCGAGTCCAATCCTCCTATAACTACTGCTGGAAGTGCTCTTAGTGCTTTAACAAAGCTAAATTGTGATAACGTGTTAAACCCACCTGTCATGAAGAAACCTGAAAAAGCAGCTAATATACCTGCAATGAACCATACTAAGCCAAATATTCTACCAACATCGATTCCCTGAGCTAATGCAGCTTCTTGATCAAAAGAGGTTGCTCTCATGGCTACTCCATATTTAGATTTCTTGAAGAATATAGACAGTATTGTTATCAGAACAATAGCTGTAATCAAAGCAGCAATTTCTAAATATTTTAGGTTTACACCTCCTACATTCACTGAACCTAGTGTGCCATAATTTGGAAACGGGTCGCCTAAATATCTGGGATTAATACCAATCCAGCTATCAAGAAAAGTTCTTAAGAGAATATCAATTCCAATAGTAAGAATTGCAACCGAAAAAACAGGTTCACCAACCATTGGTCTTAAGAATGTTCTTTCAATTATTAAACTTAAAACTCCAGTAAGAATTACAGCTAATAGCAACGCAGGTATAAATGGTAAACCTCTATCAACAGCTAATGAACTAATTATTCCAGCACCAACTACTGCAAGAGCTGGTTGTGCGAAACTCAATACATCCATTGCTTTATAAATTAATACAAATCCTATCGCAACAAGTGAATATATCGCAGCAAGGGAAAGTCCTTCAACTGTAGCTTGCAAAAAAATGATCAAGAATACATCTCCTCTATCAACTCACTAAATTGATCCATTAACACATTTCTTTTTATTTTTTGAGTAGCTGTTAATTCACCATCTTCGTGATCTAATTCTTTAGGTATCATCCTAAATTTTCTAATTTCAAGAGTAGATGTCTGTTCGTTAGCTTTGATAATTTCTTTCCACACTAAGTCTTTAACTTCCTTCTTTTCAGAAAGATCTCTATATGTTGTATGTGGAATATTTTTTCTTAGTGCCCAATTGGATACTGTATCAAACTCTATGGCAATTAAAGCTGAAAGAAATTTTCTTTTATCTCCAATAACTACTGCATCTTTAATAAAAGGAGAAATTTTTATTCTGTTTTCAATTTCTTGCGGGGAAACATTCTTTCCTCCACTTGTAATAATTATGTCTTTTTTTCTATCTACTATCTTTAAAAATTCACCATCAAATACCCCGACATCACCTGTGTGGAGCCATCCATCTTCATCAATAACTTCTTTAGTAGCTTCTTCATTCTTAAAATAACCTTTAAACACAGCACCGCCTCTAGTTAAAACCTCGCCATCCTCTGCTAGCTTTACTTCCATTCCGTGGTTTGGAACTCCGACAGAGCCTAGTTTGATTTTTTTCTCATTATTTCCAGTTGCAAAACCACAGTTCTCAGTCATCCCATATCCTTCAAATATAGGTACTCCTAATGCTAAAAAGAATTTTAATATTTCTGGCGCAATTGGAGCAGCACCGGAAATAGCAGTTTCTGCTTTGCTTAATCCTAATTTTTTCTTAAGTGATCTGAAGGACAATAGCCACCCTATGCCTAATAATATTCTTGCTAACGGATCATTAAAATTTTTGTTTAGTTTTCTCTCTGCAGCAATGTTTCCTAAAAACATAGAAATTTTAAATAGTTGGCGTTTTAGAAATGTTGCATCTTTCATTCTTACCATTGATCCTGAATGCATTCTTTCTAAAATTCTCGGAACTGCAGGGAAAATAGTAGGTTGAATTTCAACCAAATCTGATTGAACAGTATCAATCGACTCAGCAAAATTTATGGTTGCCATTGTGTGTGAAGCGACCAATAAATCTATTAGTCTTCCGAATATATGACATAGTGGTAAGTACGATAAAAATTGTGGTTCTTTTGATTTTACATTTTCAACAAGTGAAAAATTTGGTATTTGAGTTGCTACCCAAGCAATATTTCCATGAGTAATCATGGAGCCTTTTGGTTTGCCAGTTGTTCCCGAAGTGTAAACTAAAAATGCCACATCTTCATCTTCTATATTTTCTAACTGTTGATCGACATACTCAGGAAACAACTCATACTCAGACTTTCCTAAATTAAGAAATTCATCAAATCTCATTAATTTGGGATGGTTGTAGCTATACAGTCCTCTATCTTCAAAATAAACAATCTTTTCAAGTTTAGGGAGTTGGTCAATTACCTCTAATGCTTTATCAACCTGTTCTTGATCTTCCGCAAATAAAATTTTTGATTCAGAGTGTGAAAGAAGATACTCTACTTCTGAAGATGGGTTTGTAGGGTAGAGGCCAACACTTACAGCGCCAATTGACTGTATGCCTATATCAGCTATAAACCATTCCGGTCTATTTTCAGAATGAATTGCTACAGAGTCTCCTTTTTGAATTCCAAAAAATTTAAGTCCCATAGATAAATAGTTTGATTTTTTCCAAAAATCTTCATAAGTAGTCTCTTGCCAGACACCAAATTCTTTGTACCTCATTGCAATTTTATTTGGAAACCTTATTGAAGTATCTTTAATTTTTTTTGATGGCGTCATTCCCCCATCTTTAAGTATCTCTTCATATATTTCATTCATAGTCATTGCCATAATTAATTAACTCCTAAATATGCTTCTATTACTTTTGAATCTTTGACGATTTCGTCTGGTTTTCCTTCTGCTAATTTTTCACCAAAATTTAAAACCATAACCTCTTCTGCAATATCCATAACCATATTCATGTCGTGGTCCACCAAAATAATTGACTTTTCCATCTCTTCGTGGATATCAATAATAAATCTTGCTATATCTTCTGTCTCCTCATTATTCATACCTGCTGCTGGTTCGTCGAGTAATAATACATCAGGATTTAAGGCCAATGCTCTTCCAATTTCAACTCTTTTTTGCACACCATATGGTAAAGATAAAATGTAGGAGTATCTAAATTGTTCTATTTCTAAGAAGTCTATAATTTGCTCAGCTATCTCTCTTGCTTCTAATTCGCTTTTCCTTGCTTTTTTACTAAAAAATAAACTTGAAATAGCACCATATTCTAGATGTCGATGAGCGCCTATTAGAATGTTATCAAGAACAGTCATATTCTCAAAAAGTTCTATGTTTTGAAAAGTTCTTGCTATGCCTAAATTGGCAACTTGATCTGGTCTTAAATCGTTGATGTTGTTTTCTCCATAATTTACTGATCCTTCTGTAGGTCTGTAAATTCCACTAATACAATTAAAAATCGAGGTTTTTCCAGCTCCATTAGGGCCTATAATTGCATATAAAGTTTTAGGCTTAACCTCAAAACTAACATTGTTTAAAGCTGTTATGCCACCAAACTTTAAAGTAACATTGTTAAAGTTTAGAGATTTCATGAAAGCCACCTCTTTTTTCTTTTATAATGCTTTACTTCTTTAAAAGATTTTCTTTTTGTACCTTCTGGATTTAAACCCAAGTAAAATTCTCGAACATCTTCATCTTTTAACAAAACATCGCTGGGGTTATCCATAACTATATTTCCTGTTTCCATAATGTAGCCATGACTTGAAACATTTAGTGCCATGTTTGCGTTCTGTTCTACAAGTAATACAGTCACTCCTAGAGAGTTGATTTCTGTAATTAGCTCTGCAATCTGATCTACTAATTTTGGCGCTAAACCAAGGCTAGGTTCGTCAAGTAATAGATAGGTAGGATCTGACATAAGTGCCCTGCCAATTGCAAGCATTTGTTGTTCTCCTCCAGATAGATAGCCTGCTTCTCCTTTTGATCTCTCTTTTAAAATAGGAAACAGATCTAATACTCTATCAATATTATCAGGTACATCTTTACTATTAGTATGGCCACCTAGTCTTAAATTCTCAATAACCGTTAATTCAGAAAAAATTCTTCTTCCTTCAAGCACTTGTGCAATTCCTTTTTCAACAATTTTAGATGGCTTTTCATTGGTTATATCTTCACCGTCAACAGTAATGTTACCTTTGGTTATATCTCCATTTTGAATATCAAGAAGACCAGTAATTGATCTAATAACAGTAGTCTTTCCAGAACCATTGCTACCCAGTAAAGAAACTATTTTACCTTTAGGTATTTCAAATGAAACACCCCTTAAAACTAAAATAACATCTTGATATACAACTTCTAAATTTTGAACAGATAACATTTACTTATTAACTTTAAGTAAACAAAAAATTATTTTCAACTTATAGATTATTTAAAGCAACAAACATTGAAACCATTTAAAAAAATTGTTTAGTAAAATAGATTACATTTTCTAAATATTTAATATGAAAGTATGGAAAATGATGGCTATTCACAACAAGAATTGTTCGAGCAAAGAAAATACATTTCTGATTTGATTGAGGAAAAGACAGAAAACAAAAAATATACATTAAATACTGTTGTTGGTTCTGCAATACTCTCGAGTGTAATAGTTTTAAGTTTTTTATTTTTGTTTGGTGTTTTTGAAGAAGAAGAGTTTATATTACCAGAGCCTATAACAATCACTGAGACCGTTAAAGAAAAAGAATTGGTAATGCCAAGAGTTGACTCGACTGAAGTTGTGTCAATTGCTGAATTGGCAACAAAGACTATAGTGCAAATACAAGTTGGCACACTTTCTGATAATGGAGAGTTTTTATCAGCTGGCGGGGGTTCTGGTGTAGTTATTTCTAAAGATGGTTTAATTATGACCAATCATCATGTAATTGACAATTCTTCCGTAGTAAGAGTAATTTTTGAAGATGGAAGAATGTATGAAGCATCTATAATTGGTTCCGACAAGTTAACAGATGTAGGATTAATTAAAATAAATGCTTCAAATTTAGTTCCTATTTCAATTGGCAACAGTGATGAAATGCTTGTCGGAGACTTAGCAGTCGCAATTGGACATCCATTAACATTAGGAGCAGCTCCTACAGTAACTACCGGTATTGTTTCCGCTCTTGAGCGAAGATTAGATGTTGGAGGAGATGTAATGGGCTCTGAAGTAACCTTGTTTGGATTAATCCAAACAGATGCCCCAATTACAAGGGGTTCTAGTGGAGGGGCATTAATAAATAAAAATGGTGAATTGATTGGTATAACAACTGCAATTGCAACTGCCGATGTTGGTGCAGAAGGATTAGGTTTTGCAGTACCAATCAATCTTGCACTAAATATTGCAGAAGATATTCTTTTAGATGGTAAAGTCTTGCATGCTTTTTTGGGGATTTTAGGCGCTCAACACTTTGAAACTGCAGAGGATGGTGCAAGAATTTTTTCAGGTGTGTATATTCAAGAACTTTATGGACCAGGAGGTGAAGTGTTTGCTATTGGCAAAGCTGGTGCATTACCAGGAGATATAATAAAAAAAATTAATGGGGAAAGTATACAAACTCTTGATGGTTTAATCACAATATTAAGAACTAAAAGAGCTGGTGAAGAAGTAGAAATTGAAATACTCAGAGACTCTCAATCTATCAAATTAATTTTCGAATTAGATTTACGTCCATCTGACGTCTAATGTCTGACGATCTTTTTTCCCAATTATTTAATCTTTTCAATAAT
>CEVH01006322.1_pt1 | contig 13310 bp, 9 predicted proteins | sample 356521 | NCBI WGS metagenome assembly CEVH01 (sample SAMEA2623446, study PRJEB7988) | marine metagenome | isolation source: saline water (ENVO:00002010), including
AGCAGCAAGATGTAGAGTTTTTCTTTCTTCAAAGTTTATCTCATAATATTTGCAGTTAAGATCAACAGATAATTTTTTGAGGATTTCCATATCAATATCGTTTTCAGCTTCGATACAAATTGGAATTTCAGAGTAATTTAATTTTTGTGATTTAGAGAACGTTTGTAAAGGGTAAAAGACACCTCTTCTGTTTTTATTATTGAGCGAGCTGTAAGGGGTACTACCTGATGTATGAACTACAAGCTTATTTTTAAACTGAATTTTATTACTAACCTGGGTAATTGATTTATCATTTACACAGATAACATAAATATCGGATTCACTCAGATTTTCAATTTCATTAATCACTTTAACTCTTTCATCAAAATTTACAGATCTTGAATACCATTCGTTTAGAATTATATTAGACGAACTGTAAAATAAGTTTACAAGATGAAAACCAACATTTCCTGAACCTAGTATTGTGACTTTAATCATAATTTAATTCTGTTAAAAATTTACAAAATAAATAATATAATTAACTTAAAAATAAGCTAAAATGGTATTAAATTTGTAACCCATAAAAATCTTAATGAATACCTTAAAAAAAATACTATTTTCAAATAGGTTAACAGGCTTTTTGTTTATCGCATTTGCAGTTGCAATGGCAGTTGGAACATTTATGGATGCTGGTCAAGAAACTTCACCAACCCCTTTAACCAGAAATCTAATTTATAATGCCTGGTGGTTTGAAGCAATTATGTTGCTTTTTGTTATCAATTTTATTGGCAATATTTTTAAATATAATTTATTGAATAAAAGAAAATGGCCTGTTCTGTTATTACATATTTCTTGGATTTTTATTCTAGTTGGTGCCTTTATCACAAGGTATATTAGTTATGAAGGTGTCATGAGTATTCGTGAAGGAGAAACTGAAAGTTCTTTTTTATCTGAAAAAACATTTTTAGAAATAAATATTGATGGGGATTATGAAGTTGATGGTCAGCTAATGAGAAAAGTTGAACAAGAGGAGGTTGACTTTTCACCCCGGATGAATAATAAGTTCAATCTGGATACCGAGTATGGAGGTAGTCCTATTTCGATCAAATTGACTGAGTTCATAAACGGTGCTGAAAAGGACATTGTCCCTAATGAAAGCGGAGAAAATTATCTAAAAATTGTTGAATCTGGTGACGGTATGCCACACAATCATTTTTTAAAAGAAGGTTCAACAGAAAATATTCATGGTACCCTATACACTCTAAATAATTTCATTGATGGTGCTGTTAATATCTCTTTTGATGAAAATGACAATTTATTTATTAATTCTCCATATGAAGGTGAGTACATGGTTATGGCAACGATGGAGCCAGGTTTTTTGACCGCTAATGAAAAACAGCCAATTCTCAGAGCTGCGTATAACATAAACAATCAAAATCTAGCTTTTCCAAAGCCTGTTATCAAAGGCGTTTTTGATGTTGTAAAAAAATCTGAAATTTTAAAATCTGATCAAGACGGTTTGAAATTACTTATTTCAACTCCAAAAGAATCAAAAATTGTAGGTGTTATTGGAGGTAAAGGAACTAATAACCCATATGAAACCTTTAAGGTTGGTGATCAAAATTTTACAATAAAATATGGTTCTAAAGTTTACGACTTACCTTTTAGTATCAAGTTAAGAGACTTTATAGCAGAAAAATATCCTGGAACTGAAAAAAGTTATTCATCCTTTGCAAGTGAGGTTACCGTTATAGGAGACGAGCAATTTGATTACAGGATATTTATGAATAATATATTGAATTATAAGGGTTATCGTTTTTTTCAGGCATCATTTGATCCTGATGAGAAAGGTACTATTTTGTCTGTTAGCTATGATTTCTGGGGAACTCTGATAACTTATATAGGATATATACTCTTATATATTGGTTTAGTAGTAATTTTATTTGCAAGTTTTACTAGATTTGATTCCCTGAAGAAACAGCTTGAGGTTGCAAGAAATAAAAAAACTAAACTCGTAACATCCTTTTTATTACTATTTACTCTTTCTGTAGCTGCTCAGGAAAAAAACTTTCACAGTTCTTCAAAATCTGACCTTTATTTCATTGATTCTCTGTTAAATGCTGAAATTCCTTCAAAAGAACAGGCAGATAAGTTTGGTAGACTTTTGATACAAGATTTGAGCGGGAGAATGATGCCAATCGATACTTATTCATCTGAGCTATTAAGAAAATTAAGTAAAAAAGATCACTACAAAGAATTTGATTCTAATCAAGTTTTCTTATCAATGCAAGAAAATTTTCAAGTTTGGGCAGAGGTTCCTCTTATCTACTTGAAAAGTAAAAAAGGCGATTCTATAAGAAATATTATTGGAGATACCCTGGCTAATGGTAAAATTAAAGGCACAAAATATTTCGCTTTAATCGATTTTTTTGATGTTGATGGAAGAAATAAACTGGGGAAATATTTGTCTGACGCATATCAGGCATCAGTTCCAAATGCCTTTCAAAAAGAATTTATAGAAACAAATGAGAGAATTGTTTTATTCAATATGGCTAGTCGTGGATATACTTTAAATATATTTCCAGTCCCCGATGATGAAAATAATACTTGGATTTCGCCGATTGAAAATAGAATTAATAGGGTTTATACAACTGATTCTTTGTATGCAAATTTTATAAATAATGGATTTCAATTATACTTAACATACTTGAATCAAGGTAAAAAATCAGGTGATTATTCTGAGGCCGATAATATGTTATCAGCTATAACTAATTCACAACTTAAATATGGTGAAGAAGTTGCAGGACCTCTACATAAAAAATTAAAAATATTTAATTTCGAATTACCAATTAATAGAATTGACGCTGAGATTTTATATAACGACTATGATATATTTAAGAATTTATTTAGTTGGTATCTTTACGCGAGTACTATTTTGTTTATTGCCCTAATAGTTCAAATATTCAAAAGGAATAAATTTATTAATGGAACTATCAAATTTTCAAAATATATTATTTACGTACTTTTCTTTATTCATGGTCTTGGTTTAATTACACGTTGGTATATTTCAGGTCATGCTCCATGGAGTGATGGTTATGAATCAATGATATATGTAGCTTGGGCTACAATGTTGTTTGGAATTTACTTCGGTAAGAAAAGCGAATTGACATTAGCTTCAACAACATTTGTAACTTCTATGATTTTAATGATAGCTCATTGGAGTTGGATGGATCCAGCAATTGCTAATTTGGTTCCAGTTCTTGATAGCTATTGGTTAATGATACATGTAGCAGTCATAGTTGGTAGTTATGGTCCTTTTACCATAAGTATGATATTAGGTTTAGTTTCATTAATTCTTATAATTCTAGTGAATAAAAAAAATAAGGAATTGATGAATATTAACGTTAAAGAGCTTGTTTTAATTAATGAAATGTCTATGACAATTGGTCTAGTAATGCTTACCATTGGAAATTTCCTTGGTGGCATGTGGGCTAATGAAAGTTGGGGTAGATATTGGGGATGGGATCCAAAAGAAACATGGGCTTTAATAAGTATAATGGTTTATGCTTTTGTTTTACATATGAGATTAATTCCTGGACTAAAAAGTAATTTTGCATTTACTGTAGCATCCATTTTATCTTTTGGTTCTATTATAATGACTTATTTTGGTGTCAATTTTTATTTAGCAGGCCTTCATTCTTATGCAAAGGATGATCAAGAAATTAGTATTGTATTTATCTCTATCGCTTTAGCAATCATTTTAATTCTTTCACTTTTAGCATACCCTAGATACAAAAAATATCTAAAAAATATTCATTAAATTACATCACTATATGTTTAAAAAAAATATTTATAAGGGTGTTAATTCAATTTGTACGCATATAGGTCGGGTAAAAGATGAAAAATTTGGCGGTTCAGTTTCTCCAATTTATCCTGGAACCTCATACGAGTATATTGATAAAGAAATTGATAGGTATCCTAGATATAGTTCAACCCCAAATCAGGAATTTTTATCAAAAAAAATAGCTGCTCTTGAGGGAACACAAGATGCTATTATTTTAGGTTCTGGAATGGCTGCAATTAGCACTTCATTGTTAGCATTTTTGAATTCAGGAGATCACATTGTTCTTCAGAACGATATTTATGGTGGAACAAGAAACCTTGTTGAAGCACAATTCAAGAGATTTGGAATTGAATATTCATTTTCTGACGGACTTGATATAATGTCATTTGAAAAAGAAATAAAATCTAACACCAAAGCTATTTATATAGAAACTCCTTCAAATCCGCTTTTGAAGCTAGTCGACATTGAAGCAATAGCTGATTTATCGAAAAACTATGGCTTAACTTCTTTTATTGATAATACATTTGCAACTCCGTTGATTCAAAAACCACATAAGCTAGGTATTGATATCATATTACATAGCGCAACCAAGTATTTTGGTGGACATAGTGATATTTGCGCTGGTGCTGTTGCTGCTACAAGTGAACATAGGGAAAAAATTTGGAACCTTTCAAAAAATATTGGAGGTAGTTTAAGTGATTATACAGCCTGGCTATTGGAGAGAAGCATGAAAACTTTGTCGGTAAGATTTTTTGCGCAGCAAAAAAATGCAGAGAAATTATCCAAATATTTAACTGAATGCAGATTTATCGATAAGGTTTACTATCCGGGGCTTGAAGTACACCCAAATCATGAAATTGCTAAAAAACAAATGACTGGATTTGGAGCTGTAATTTCATTTGAGTTAAGTAATGGAATTGATCCAAAAACTTTCTTAAAATCCCTAAAAATGATTAACCCCTCAATGAGTTTTGCTGGTGTTGAAAGTACAATGCTGTCACCAGCTGAAACTTCTCATTATCTACTTACTCGGGAGGACAGATTAGACCAAGGAATAACCGATAATTTAATCAGATTTTCTGTTGGAATTGAAGATATTCCTGATATCAAATATGATATTGAACAAGCATTTAATAATTGTAAATAACATAAGTTATGAAAATTGATATTTTAGCAATAGGGGCGCATCCTGATGATGTTGAGTTAGGTTGTTCAGGGACCATTGCAAAAGAAGTTTCAAACAAGAAAAAAGTTGGAATATTAGATTTGACTAGGGGTGAGCTAGGTACCCGAGGTAATGCTGAAATCAGACAAAAAGAAGCTGATCATGCGGCAGATATACTTAAAGTATCATTTCGTGAGAATTTAAATTTTAAAGATGGTTTTTTTAAAAATGATAGAGAACATCAACTAAAGTTAATTCAATTGATTAGAAAATATAAACCAAATATAATTTTATGTAATGCTCCTGATGATCGGCATATTGATCACCCAAAAGGTGCTAATTTAGTTATTGATGCTTCTTTTTTAAGTGGTTTAAGTAAAATAGTAACCACATATAATGATACTGAACAAGATCCTTGGAGACCTACTAATATTTATCACTATATTCAATGGAAAAGCTTAAAACCTGACTTTGTAATTGATATTAGTGATCATTTTAAGACAAAAATCAAATCAGTAAAAGCTTTCAAATCTCAATTTTATAATGAAGATGAAACCCTAAATAATACCCCTATATCCACAAAAAACTTCCTTGATAGTATTGAGTATAGAGCGAAAGATTTAGGAAGGTTAACCAATGTTGATTATGCAGAAGGTTTTATTGCAGCACGTCTTCCTTTAATTGAAAACATTACTGACTTGAAATAATTTTTATTTACTGCTTTGCAAAGAATTACAAAAAAATTACATTTGCATTCCTATTATGGTGGTTGTAGCTCAGTTGGTTAGAGCGTCTGATTGTGGTTCAGAAAGTCGCCGGTTCGAATCCGGTCTTCCACCCAAATTAAACCTCCAAAAAAATTTGGAGGTTTATTTATTTTAACTGAATTCTGGTTTCGTTATTTGCTAAATCCCATGCAGTGTGAAAAATAAGTTTTACTCTTTTTTCGTATAGTTCATAAAGAATTTTTTCGGCTGTATCTGTTGGTTGATGATAATCTACATGTGTTCCACTAAAGAAAAAAATGGATGGAATATTATTCTTTACAAAATGATAGTGATCAGATCTATAATAGTATTGGTTTTCTATTGTTCTTCCTGATTCAAAAACCGGAAATGTAGGATCATTATATCTATAATCTAATTCCAGGTTAACATATTTTTCATTAGCAATTTTATTAATTTCATGTAAATCATCGGAAAGTATATCTGAACCAATAATATAAATGTAATTCATATTTCTAATACCTCTATTTGGATCAGTTCTACCTATCATATCAATATTTAAACAAGTTATGGTTTGTTCTAAGGGGACTAATGGATCATAGTCTACATAGTATTTAGAGCCCAATAATCCTCTTTCTTCAGCAGTTACATGTAAAAAAATTATGGATCTTTTTGGTTTATATCCTTGTTTTTTAGCTATTGCAAAGGCTTCTGCTATCTCAAGAATTCCAATAGTACCAGATCCATCATCATCAGCACCGTTATAAATTTCACCGTTTTGTATTCCTACGTGATCAAGGTGTGCTGTTATAACAATATATTCATCTGGATAATCGGAACCTTCTATATAAGCTGCTACATTATAAGCAGTAAATTTCTCATACTTAGGTTCGAAATTTAAATTTAATTTTAATTTTTTCTCATTAAAAGAATTTTTGAATTTTGTCGGAAATAGAAATACATGTGGTCCATTGTTAGAATCATCTTCCAATGACATTCTTTTTTCACCCATTCCAGAATCAGAGTATTCATATTCATATCTATATCTATTGTATAAATAATCGTTCAATAATATTAGTGATTTGGCACCATTTTTTTTTGCTGCTTCTCTTTTATTATTTAATTCTTCTCTGTTATTAGACCAGTTGGATTTTTGATCTCCATTAATAAAAAATCCACCATCTTCATTTTTTGGTTCACCGTTGAAAGCTAAAACTACTTTTCCTTTTACATTAATATTCGAATAATCAGAATATTTTGGATCATCGATTCCGTAGCCAACAAAAATTATTTCCTCATCATTAAAATTAACCTTGGGCCCATTGTTATAGGAGATAAAATCCTTGTAATATTCAAAAATTTGACCATTAATTGATAAGGATACCTTAGGCTTAAAATCAAATTGTAATTTTACAGGTTGGAGATATGTGTCTTTTTGCAATGACTTTACACCCATTTTTCTGTAACGTTCTTCTAAGAAATTAATCGCCAAATCTTGACCTTTACTCGGAGTTCCTCTTCCACCAAATTCATCTGAAGAATAAATGTAGAGCATTTTTTTTAGGTCATCGATTTTTATTGAATTTGAAGCATTTAATAAAATATCACTTTGACTAAAAGTAAAAATTGGTGTTAATGCAAGGGCTATTGATAATAAAAATTTTAATTTCATGATTAAATAGTCTGGTAAAAACATCAATATAACGATTTTATTAAAAATTAATTCAGAACACTAAATCTTTTTGTAGACATTATCAAGAGGAACCCTAAATCTTTCCGAGTAAATACCATTTTCTGCCCTAATTCCACAAGCTATAATCATATTGATTTCAGCCTTTCTTGGAAGTTTAAGTATTTTTTTTACTCTACTTGTATCTGAGCCTTCCATTGGGCATGTATCATAACCTATTTCAGCCATGCTAAGCATAAAATTTTCAGCAGCAAGAGCTACACTTTTATGTGTTATTACCCTTAAATCTGAAAACATTACTTCTCTATAAATAGGTCTAAATAAACCTATAAAAAATGATAATATTTTTTTATAAACCCCAATTATACCAAAAAAGTCAGTATAGATTGTCGGCATTAATTTTTTATAATATCTTCTTGAAACTTTTCGTCTTCTTGCAACATCTATTCCTTCTTTTTCCTGTTTATTAAACATAGATTCTAAAAAATCTAAGTTTTGTTTTGCTCTTATTTTCCATTTGTCTCTTCTTGTGACAAAAACAACCATATTTACAGCTGTTTTTGCAGCATTTTGGTCAAAACATGCTTTGGATAAATCACTTAATGTTTTTTTATCAGTAATGTGATAAAACTCCCAAAGTTGCATGTTACTACTATTTGGTGCAAGAGTTGCGTTCCTTATACAATCTTTAACTTTTTTTTCATCTATACTTTTATCAAGATATTTTCTTACTGATCTTCTATATCGAATAGCTTCACTTACAGTTTTTCCCATATTTAAAATTTAATAGTAAAATCTAAAGTTTGATCATCCCTTTTAACTTGTATTTTCGTGATATCTCCTTCTTTGAACGTAGATAGCGCATTCATGTATGAAGTCAAATCAATTACATTAATATCACCCATCTTAATTACAATATCATTTTTTTGTAAACCAGCTTTTCCAGCAGGTTTTTCATCTGAAGTAATTGCAGAAATTTTCATACCACCTCCATCATATAAATAATCTGGCATGACACCTAATCCCACTTTAAATCTAGGTGTTTCATTTTTTGTTTCTTGTGTCTTTATGAATTTAAGTTTTTCCATAGAATCTAGCTCTTCAATTATATCTTCTATATATTCAGATATTTTTTCTATTCCTTCATAATTAATTTTATCATAGTCGTCTGATGGCTTATGATAATCCTCATGTTGACCGGTAAAAAAACTAAGAACGGGAATATCTTCATAATAAAAAGATGCATGGTCTGATGAACCAAAGCTTGAGTTGCTAGACGAACCAAATTCAACAAGGTTGAAATTATTATTATTTGAATTTATAATTTGTTTAAAGATTTTTGCACTACCAATTCCTGAAACAGATAATTTATTATCCTCATTTAACCTTCCTACCATATCCATATTAATCATGTAATTAATTTCATCTTTTGAAATAGTAGGGTTTTTTAAAAAATAGTTAGAACCGAGTAATCCCATTTCCTCCCCTGAAAAAGCAATAAAAAGATAATTACTTTTCAGGTCTTTTGTTACTAATTTATTAGCTAAATCTAACATAAGACTGGTGCCACTTGCATTATCATCCGCGCCATTATGAATTAAAATATCATTACCAAAATACAAAGATGATTCCTCACCGTATCCAAGATGATCATAATGAGCACCAATAACAACTGTTTGTGAGCCTCCATTATCTAAAAAACCAACTACATTTCTTGCATGAATTTTATTATTATCAGCAGTTTGCATAAATTCTATTTCTTCGTGAGGATTGGTTTTACTATTAAAATAAAAGTCCTGATAATAATTCTTTGTGCCTTTATCACTCAGGTTTAATTTTTCAAATCTTTCCGAAATGTATTTTGCGGCTAATTTTTCTCCATTTGTTCCGGTCTTTCTTCCCTCTAATTTATCATCAGATAAAAACATTAAGTCTTTTTTAATGTTATTCTCATATTTGATATGTATTATCTCATTTTTAACTTCATTTCCACAAGAAATTAGTAAAATAAAAAAAGTGATTTTAATTAGATTGTTCATTTTATACCATTTAATTTTGCAAAATTAATAACGTAATAACATAATGAAAAATTTATTAACACTTTTATCCGTTTTAACATTAATTACTTGTAAAAATAACTCCAATAATAAACTAAACAATGATTTAATTTTTGAAGGAGAGAAGTATTTCAAAAATATAAAGCAAGTGACATTTGGCGGTGATAATGCTGAGGCTTACTGGAGTTTTGATGACAAACAATTAATATTTCAATCTAATTTCAATAAGTGGGGTGTAGAATGTGACCAGATGTTTTTAATGAATAATGATGAAAGTTTTGAATCAGTAACCCCAAAAATGCTTAGCACAGGAAAGGGTAGAACTACTTGCTCTTATTTTATGCCAGATAATAAATATATTTTATATGCTTCAACGCATGAGGCAGATGAACTATGCCCTGAAACACCATTGAGAGTTGACGGTAATTATGTTTGGCCAATTTATAATTCATATGATATTTATGTTGCTGATTTAGACGGAAATATTGTTAGCAAATTAACCGATAAAGTTGGTTATGATGCTGAAGCCACTGTCTCCCCAAAAGGCGATAAAATTGTTTTTACCTCTGATAGAAGTGGAGATTTAGAGTTATATACAATGAATATAGATGGTTCTAATGTAAAGCAGATAACTTATGATTTAGGATATGATGGAGGTGCTTTTTTTTCTCCCGATGGAAAAAAGTTAGTTTTTAGAGCCTCCAGACCCAAAACAAAAGAAGAAGTGGAGGAATACAAAGAACTTCTTTCAAAAGGTTTGGTTAAACCAACTGAAATGGAACTATTCATTTGTGACAGTGATGGTAGTAATCTAGAACAAATTACATATCTAGGAAATGCTAATTGGAGTCCATTTTTTCATCCCTCTGGTGAAAAAATTATATTCTCTTCAAATTACGAAGCTACTCAGGGTTTCCCTTTTAACCTATATATGATAGATATTGACGGAAAAAATTTAGAAAGAGTTACTTTTAGTAACACTTTTGATGCTTTTCCTGTTTTTTCAAATGATGGTAAAAAGATTGCCTTTTCATCAAACAGAAACAATGGTGGCACCAGAGAAACAAATCTATTTATCGCTGAATGGGTAGAGTGATTTAAACTTCTTTTACTTTTATTCCTGAATCAGGTTTAGCAATTATTGCTGTAAGGTTGATTCCAAAATTGTCTTTATAGTTTTTTTTAAATTCTTTAACTAACTTTTGTAAGTTATTTTTCTTTACCAGATTAACTGTGCATCCTCCGAATCCACCTCCCATCATCCGAGCTCCAATAATCTCATCATATTTTTTGGTTTCCTTTACCAAAAAATCTAATTCCTTGCAACTTACTTCATATTTATTCTTTAGGCCATCATGAGATTCATACATTAATTTTCCAAATTCGATTAAATTATTATTTTCAATAAATTTTGCAGATTTAATCGTTCTGATATTTTCATTAAATACAAAAACTGCCCTCTTGAACTGATTAATGCTTAAATAATTTTTTGCATCTTTAATTTCCTCAAATTTAACCTGAGATAAATTTTGATATTTTTTATCATTAACCCTATTTATAGTTTCTAATGCTTGTTTGCATTCTTTTACCCTGTTATTATACTCTGTACTCGTTAAATTATGCTTAATATTAGTGTCAAGAAGAAGAATTTCTAAATCTCCAAAATCTATATCAATATACTTTGCTGTAAGGTTGTCACAATTCAATAAAATAGCTTTATTTTCTTTTGCGTTAAGAATTGTAAATTGATCCATAATTCCCCCTAATAATCCAATATAATTATGCTCTACGTTTCTGCTTAGGTTTATTATTTTAGAATTATCTAGATTTAAGTTATTTATAATACTAATTCCTTTTATCAATCCACATACCAAAGCAGAGGAGGAGCTGATCCCAGCACCTGATGGCAATGAGGATTTAATATCACAAGAGAAGTTATTCAGATTAGGTTTAATTTTTTTAAGCTCTTCTATTACGCCAAAAACATATTTTTCCCAGTGTATAGAACTTTTTTTAAAAGAATCATTAATATTAAATGTCATTGAATAACCAAGATCAGTCTTAACAAATGATTTTTTACTATTGATTTTGAAGTACATATTTATTGAAAGATTCAACGCACAAGGAAGAACATATCCACCATTATAATCAGTATGTTCACCTATTAAATTTACTCTCCCAGGGGATTTAATATAAATTTTCAATTTTTATTTTTTATTTGATTCTAGTCCTCCAAAATCAGTTTTAGAAATAACTCTCATTTGCTCTAAAGTCAAATTATTTTTATAAAATTTTTTTAATTTGTAAAGTTCATTTTTTAATTCATCAATTAACTCTTTGTGTTCGATTGAAGAAATTAAATTATTTAACTCATTTGGATCATTTTTAAGATCATATAATTCCCATACATCAATATCATAATAAAAATGTATTAATTTATATCTCTCGTTCCTTATTCCATAATGAGGCTGTACGTGATGATAGAATGGGTATTCATAATAATGATAATACATTGATTGTCTCCAATTCTTTGAGTTTTCTTTAATAAGATTTTTAAAGAAGCTTTTCCCCTGAATACTATTTGGGGATTTTACATTAGCCATTTCTAAAATAGTTGGTGCAAAGTCAATGTTAGTTATTATGTCATCATTTACAGTTTTGGGTTTAATAACACCTGGATATCTAATTACAAATGGCATTCTAATAGATTCTTCATACATGAATCTTTTATCGAACCATCCATGCTCGCCTATAAAAAATCCCTGATCAGAGGAGTAAATAATAATTGTATTTTCTTCCAAACCTGAATTCTTTAAATAATCTAACACTCTGCCAATATTATCATCAACAGATTTAATTGTCGCCAAATAATCTTTTATATAGGTTTGAAATCTTAACTTTTTATTCTTCTCGTAATCACTTTTTTTGTCAAGTATTACTATTTCATCTCTTTTAAAACCAAAAGAAAGCCATTTTCTTTTTTCTTTTTCTTTTAATGAATCAGGAGGTGTTAATTTCATATCCTCTCTAGAGAAAAAGTCCATAGTCATCTCGGTATTACCTGCTGTAAGTTCTCTTGTTGAATAATCATCATTAAATGTTACGGGATAGGGGAGTTCATCATTTTCCCAAAGTTGTTCATACTTTGTGTCTGGCGACCATTGTCTATGAGGTGCTTTGTATTGTAAAAGAAGGCAAAATGGTTCGTTAGGGTCTCTTTTATCCAACCAGTCTAGAGCAAAATCTGTTGTTAAGTTTGTTGCATAACCAATTTCCTTAATCTCTTTACCATTATCATTGTAGATAGGATTCCAATAAAATCCTTGTTGACCTCTTGAGATATGATACTTAAAATAATCAAAACCTACAGGTTCAGAGGCAAGATGCCACTTACCAATTAGAGCAGTATTATACCCAGATTTTTGTAATTCTTGAGGAAATGTCCATTGACTATTATCAAAAACTCCTCCTTTATAATTTTTATAATATCCATTAATATGGCTATATGTCCCTGTTAAAATAGATGCTCTACTAGGACCACATATTGAATTAGTTGCAAATGTGTTATTAAGTATTGCACCTTCATTTGCTATTCTATCTATATTTGGAGTTGGTGCAATATCTTTATATAATCCACCATATGCTGAGATTGCGTTGGTTGTATGATCATCAGAAAGAATGAATATGATATTTGGTCTATTTTCATCATCTTTTTGGCAATAAATATTTTCAGTAATTGTGGTAAATATTATTAAAAGAATAAAAAAATTAATTTGCTTTTTCATTTTAATTCAAAAAAGTAATACAATTTAATTAAAAAAAAATGCCAGATAAATTTTTATCTGGCATT
>CEVH01171675.1_pt1 | contig 13295 bp, 21 predicted proteins | sample 356521 | NCBI WGS metagenome assembly CEVH01 (sample SAMEA2623446, study PRJEB7988) | marine metagenome | isolation source: saline water (ENVO:00002010), including
AGCGCTAGCGCTACCAGCGCTGATGACCTTTTATTTATTATTTAATTATTTATTATTTCTAATTCATTATTTTGTTATTTCATGCTGCGCATGATGAAAATATAAATTATTTGTAATTTTATAAATTGTAATTGGATTGGCTGCGCCAATATAATTTTATATATTATTTATAATTATTTCGTTTCTTATTTTATATAATTATTATTTATTATTATTTCAGTCAAAAGTAATTAATTTTTGCGCGCTGCGCGCTACCATGCCAAAAGTTATTTGTCAAGAATTATTTTGCTTTTTATTAAAAAAAATTTATGTTGTAAATTCAAGAACCGTGCCAAGTGCAAAAAAAAAGCGCTCCCCGAAGGGAGCGCCCGAGAGCAGCTTGTCAAGACTCAATTTTCATCAAGCGCCTCAATAGGCTCGAGCATCGGAGCGATGTCTCGCTTGCCGGATGCGATTGATCCGAAGACTCTGGCAAGTGACTGGCGCTTGGTGTGCGCAATGTCAAACGCTCCCCGTTCGCGTTCCATGTCGCGATATAATGCCGTGCAAGCGTTATACGCTTGCCATGCGTTGCGAGTATCACCAGCAATCCCCTCGAGATTCTGGCCGCGATGTGGCGTGAGCAATTGACTATCTGGATTATTCCAATAACCATGCAAAGCGGTTGAATCTGCCTTGGTTGTTTTCAGGTAGTCCTTAATCAAGTGATTTAAAAGATTAATTCCTGCATCGTGGCTGAATTCAATCTTTACCAGTTTGCGAATATCAGCGACATCCTCCGCGAAGGTTTTCATCAATTTGACAATCGCGTCGCGATAGTGGGCAAGGCTCAAACCGCCATTGTGCTTTTTGCTGAATGCTGTGGTGGCTTTACGCATCCCCACCATGCCATTGCTGCAGATCAAGCGCTGAATTCCTCCGCTGGCATCCAAGGTTACTTCGCCATTTATGCCATTGCGAATATCCAAAGCAAACGCCAAGGCATCGCCCACTTTGGCAGTCTTTTTAGCTTTACCGTTTGAAACGATAAACTTGGCACGCATCTCCCCGCCATTGTCAAACGCCAATATGCGCGGTTCTTCCGGCTTTAAGCCTAGTTCGTCAAACGCTTCCCTTGCCTTGTCTAAAACATGGCAATGTTGCGTGAGCCTATAGTTTGGGCCCACTATGCCAAGAGTCTCGCCTGTATCTTCGCGGAATATCTCACGCATCCCAGCACGCCAGCCTTGGCCGCGGCTGTTGCGGTAAGGCTTGTCTCCGATTTTGAATGATACTGACTCGATTCCCTCAACGTATGTTTGTGGTTTTTTCATTTGCTTGTTTGTGGCGGCATCGCACCGACGCAACAAAAAGGCCAGCGCCAACATGGCGTAGGTTGTCAATTTGAAACTGTCGAAAATGTCGCTCACGGGTTCAAACTATATTGAGGCGGTTTTGATGTCAAGCGTATTCAGGTAAAAAAAACGAAATTTTTTTCTGGCTTGTTTTGGCATGAATCTTTCCTACGCACATGCCGTGCCAATGATAAAATTTTTTTTCTATCATCAAATTGAGATAGTTATAAATTTTTTTTAATTATATAAAAACAATCATTTTTATAATTATATAATTATACAATTACAATAAAAGTATAATTCCATTATATCTACCTAGTTATCAGGCTCAGGCTTTATTTGAATGACTCTTATTTCTTATTTAAGTATTTCTTATTTCTTATTTCCTTATTTATCATTTCTAATTAGTTATCGCTGCGCGATAGTCTTTTATAAATTATTTGTAAAAATATCATTTCTAATTTGTTATTTATAATTTATAATTAATTATTTATTATTTCAGTGAAACTTATTTCTTATTTAGATAGTTATTATTTCAGTATAATTGATTTCTTATTCGCTTCGCTATAGTAAAATATAAATTATTTGTCAAGGACTTTTTTAGAATTTTACAATAAAAAAAGGGCCGCCCCGAAAGGCGACCCTAGTGTGCGCGTTGTCGTGCGTGCTAAAAAATCTCTTCGTAGTCTCCGCTCTGAAACTGCTGGTGAGCCAAGTCCTCCCCGTCGATGGTGTCAAAGATATCTACGTCAATGAGACCGGCCTCTTTCCAGTCTGCTTCCGTGCCATGCAAGTTCCCGTCCTCGTCTTTGCCGAGCCTCTTAACTACTTCGTTACCAGTCTCGTCCCAAAGTTCAGCGTAGTAAACTTCACTTGCATGAAGGTCGAGCTTGTAGTTGCTGCCAGACTTCTTATAAATCATCTGGAGGCTGACAGACCAAACCAGACCCTTGGCTTCGAATTCGTGTCCCTCTGCCCTAACAGGGACGTATGCTTTTGTTGCTGTTGTAAACATGATTCTTTTCTAGTTGTTTTTAAAGTGGGGAGGAGATTCGAATCGAGGCTCTGCGAACGATGACCTCGAAGGTCTCTCTCCCCATGTCCTTAGGACGTGGAAATCTTACCACACCCCGAGGGGGTGTCAACCCCCTTTTTCATAAATTATAAAAGGTTTCCCTTTCCGTACCCCAATCTTAACCATCTGGGTATGCTTGACTTCTTCCCGAGTGTCAAGGTCAATATAAGTATCTGTTTTATAAGGGCTGTACATCGCGCGACCTTCTGCCTTGATCGATCCTCTGGAGACCAGAACCCCACGGATGAACGCATGAACCTTCTTCCGCTTGTTCTTCCGCACCCAAGCTTGCCCCGCAGGCTGCACGACGAATTCAACGTCCTTGATCCACCCCTTTTTGAGGTACTTAACAACGATGCCATAATTGTCTCGTTCTCTTGACTTGACTGAGAAGACCGAGGCCGGTTTGGCGTTCAAGTTCCAATATATATCTACCTTCATGATTCTTTTAGTTACGCTTTCCCTGAAAGCGAATTCATCTTAAAACGAGGTAGTTTTGAAGTCAACCCCTTTTTTTAAAAAAAATTCCGACCCGGGAAACTAGAAAACCCGAGCCGGAATTTAATCAGATGGTTATCCTCCACCAACAGGGATTATAATGAGGACAGTATGAACAAACGGAGGAAATTATAATTTATAAAAAATATGATTGCCTATCACCTTCGTCGGCTTGACTCCCTTAGACCAGTACGGAGTCACCTTATTATTATGATAGTGATTTGCAAATCCTGTAAACTCTCGTGACAGGTGCATCACATTTCTAGCTAGAGTCAATGCATATTTACTCTGCTTTGTTTTAAATAGATGCTCTAGATCTTTAACTGTCTTGTTATTCCAACAACTGAATTGTTTTCTCTTCAGGCATATTTCCTTAGGGCTCATTTTCTTTTCATGAGCACGCTGAGCGATTACTGCAGCAACTGCATACATACCTCGTTCTCCTTCCCCACGTGCCTCGGCGAGGATCGTGAGTGCAACGACCTTTTCCTGATCGGTTATATTGAATTGCTTATGTCCGTCTCCGGCTAGCGCATACCCAATCATACAGGTCAATAAGATGACCGCTGAAAATAAAGTGATTTGTTTAGTCATGATTCTTACTTGGTTATAGGTACTTCGAACTTGTACATATCCGAGATTTCTTTTTCTCGTTGTTGTTTCTGCTTAAGTACCTCGTTATATTTTTCGTCCGCTCCGTCATGGATTTTTTTAATTGCATTGTCGATTAAAGCGTCAACGAATGCTCTTGCGGTTACTTCAACTTGCTTTACTCCTTCGTTTTTTTCTTCCTTCATTGTCTTGTCTCCTTCGGTAGTCTTTTAACCACCGGCGGCCCCTATCTAACTCTAACTCGTCCCTCATAGTCAAGTCATTTTTTTTCTCTTTTACTTCCAGCTCTTTAACTGCCTGCTTAACATTGTGGAAGATTACGACCATCACATCCTGATCATGCCAATGCTTGGCAAGATTAGCCTTTGCTAGATTCCAAGGATACCTAGCCATGCCAACATAACTACCTCCTTTTTCTAGTTTCTTCATTCCTACCCTGTTATCCCATCGATTAATGGCATCAACAAAGGAATCTCCCGACTGAGCGGTATCGAATTTATAAGCAGGTGCTTCTGCTTGGCGTGTGTCTGTAAGAGTGTAATAATTATTCAACATTTTACGAAAACGTCTGTTTTATCACGCCCTGTATTTCGCGCAAGCCTTTTTTCAAATCTTTGCAGACTTTTGTGTTTGCTGCATTATTTCTAACTAGATATTTTATTGCCTGTTCTGTCGCTTGCACACACTTGCGACTTGCCTCTGACTTTATCGTGTTGCGGATCTTTTCGTCCTGCAATTTTAACGACCTAGTTTTCTTTATCTTCTTATGCTTTGCCTTCATTTAAGTGTTTAAGTAAGTTATCTTTGCCAAACAGTTCTAAAAAACTATTGAACAAAGTTCTGTCTGGTGTTCCTAAATATGTATCTAAAACAACTCGTTTTAAGACGCACCTCATGTCTCTTCTTTGATTGTCTGAGAGACTTTCTAATTTTTTAATTGCTTCGTTTTCACTCATCTGTTCCACCTAGTTATAATTTAAAAAAAATGAGAGGGCGGGGTCTTTGTATACCGCATTTTTTCGAGTCACTAGAAACAAAGTTTCTTATCTCTCTACTTCAAGCCTTCCCGATGTTTCTCTAAGCCACTTGGCCGTTGATACGTAAATCAGTAAGCACCTTATCACCTAGTTAGTGATTACGCAAGCGTTAACCTGCTACTTCAGTCACCTCTCCGAGTTCCTTATATCCGTCGATATAAGAAAGTAGTTATGGGTTGCTGCCGCACCACCAGCAGTAAAACGGGCGCGAGAGAATCATGATCTAAAAAACTCGCAGGGGTATTTAACTCCGTCAACCCAAAATTAAGTATTTGCTTTTAAGAACTCGGTAAGTAAACGTTTCGAGCCAGTTATGTTTGGCTGTCTAAATTCCGTAAACTCGCATGACCTGAGTTTTTAAGTGCGTAGTTATGAATAAGCTACTTTTTGAGATGTATTAACTACATCGTTATTCGGTCGCAAACTCAAAAGCAAAATTGTCAAAGATCGTCGGGGTTGTTTTAAGTCAGCCCCGTCTGACTCCCTTTTATTATGAACCACAAACAAGCATATCTAACCCAAAAACTCATTCTATCTCAAAGGGTCTGAGATGTCAAGCAACTTTTTGAGATTTTTCTCTCCATATCTGAAGGTCAAGCTCGGCGGGAGTTCTTCCCATTTTCTCAGCTAACTCCAAGAATGCTTTTTCTAGTCTGTTATAAGTTAAGCTATTCTGAGGAGTTTGAGATGGGACGTTTTCAACACCCTGCTCTCTTAACCACTTCAATATGTGAACGTCAAGCGTTGCAACTCTCTCGTTCTTTCTGGAGTGCATGACAAAGAACCTTGCGGTCTTCGGGCCAATGCCCTTCACGCGCACCAGTTCGTCAACAGTAACACGATCCAAATCCAAGTCAACAACTTTTTTAAAACTTTCTTCAATTCTTTTATACTGACCTAGTTTTGATTTTACTAGGTAGTTATATAGTTGTTTACCTTCAGCTAGTTCTTTAATATAATTAAACGGTCTAGTTATACCTTCAAGAAATCCATTTAGTTTTGATGCCTGAACTTTAGCAGTCTTTCCTGCTGCAACAATACAATATAATAAAAACGATTCCTTTTGATATTTATTTCTATTGTAGTTAGTTATTAGTTGAGGATCAATTTTTAACGACATACATATATCGCATTGACACTTCCAACTCTCGCCATGCTTAACTAGTTTCATTTTTTTCCTCTCGAATGGATCTGAAAAAGCCTGTCGGCATGGTTCATCTCATCAGTGTGGTTGAACTTCTGAGGACTCTCCAGCTTTGTGTTAGTCGCATATACGACAAACTGGACTCGAGTAAGAACGTCCGCCATTACGTCACTCTCCACATCTCCACGGTTTAACAAATCTGTTATAACTCCGCTCAATGCCCTAGTTATGTCCTGCCCGTCTCTGACTTGCATGCGCGACAGCATAGCACGATTTTTTTGAGTGTCAACAACTTTTTTTAACTTTTTTTAAACTACCTCAATATCGTAAACTCTACTCATTCCCTCGGGCAATAGCCTGACCTCAAGCGTTTGGTGACAGTCGCGATAATAGATGCTGCGACAGTCTGCGCTTGCAGTCCAATCGTTTGAGCGATCGTAATGCCCTTGATCGACAGCATGAGACTTTGAAGCAAACTCTTCCTTGCTCACGTATCCGCAAAACCAGATCGTTTTGGTGTTGGTGTTGACCCGCATGAAAGCTAGGTGATTATAATCTTGGGTAGTGTTGAAGTTGGCAACTGATCCCTCGTAATCGGGCTTGACAGAATCCGTCCCATTGTATTTGGACTTTATTTCTACCTTGTTAAGATCTATATTCAAAACGTCGTAGTTATAAAGCTCAGGTTTTCTGTCTTCCATTATTGCACCGAATAGCTCGAAGAATCCTAGCTCGCCAATATAACCAACTAGATTACCCTTGCCCTGCTTGATTGAGTTATTTAGAGACCCGAGCTTTCCAGCTCGGGCCTCCGCTTCATTAAGCAGGTCGTTATTATAGCGACACTTAATCATCTAGTTTTGAGATCCAAGATCTCTGTTTAGTTTTCGGCAACGAGTTGAAGCTGAGTATCGCCGCTTTTGTAACGTCACTCTTGTTTTTCCCGTTTTCTTTTGCAATCGACTCCAGCCTTTTCCTGTCAGGCTTGGACATCCAAGTGCTTACGATCTTCTTTCCTTCTTTTCTTTGATTTGGCATATATTAATCAATTACTTTTGATATGATGGAACTCTGTTCCTTTTTATTTAGTTGATTGAATTTATGTAATGAGGCTTTAACCACATCGCTTTGATTTACGTTATGGTTACTTGCCATCTTTACAACTACCTGCTTATCCTCTTTGAAGAGGTAAGCCCCGACGAGTTCTTTGTTTTGGTTTCTTATATTAGCCATTGTTCTAGAGGTGTCTCCCACCTCGGGGTCAAAAAATAGCGTTGACTCCCGATGGTGTCAAACACTTTTTTAAAAAAAGATGGACGCGAGGGTGGGAATCGAACCCACGGATAAGAGTTTTGCAGACTCCTGCCTTACCACTTGGCTACCCCGCGCCATTTGAATTATAGTTTTACAAACTCTATCTTCTCAGATATTCCGTCCATCGCTTCACGACAAGCTGGGTCGGTCAGGAAATACTCAAACAGTTTTCCTTGCAGTCGTTTGTGCGTGACGGTTCGCTTGTATCCCGCAAGTTGATGCTTGGTCAACTTGTAGTTCTTCAAAAGCACCTCATCATCCACACCGCAAGCGATCTGTAAAGCAATCAACTTGCTTATGTTGTGAGTGACTCTCGAATCCTTTTTCTTCTTCTTCATAACTATCTCTTTAACTTGCTCGATGTTAGTAAAACGATTTTTCGTTTTCGAGTAGACGTTATATAACGACTTGTTATTTGTAAATGCAAGCATAATCATATTGACCCCGTTCTTTTTGCATTTATATCTATGAGTAAATAAATGATGTTTTAAACCAGTTACTTTTAAATCTTCCTTCAAAGCCTGTTCTACATCGGGCCGATTGTTCTTGTCGTAAGTCAATCCCACCTTGTAATGTAAGGTATCTTTTCTGCGTGGTTTATCGTTGAACGTAACAACCACAACAGAGTTTTTATTGACAGGTTGAGAATCTATACAGTTATATCTGTCCGTGGTAGCAATCCCACAAAAGTCATACCATGCAAAAGTAGGTAAGACTGAGAACTTCGACAGCTTCGGAATGTCAGAGAACATATAATGAGCTTGAATCCCACCGTCCTCTGTTGTTTCTACCTCGTTAACATCTTTGAATTGATTATAAACAGATCGTTTATTCTCATACATGAATTGAGTTTGACGAGTATAGTCTTTTCTCTGTTCGGCGCAATGGTTTTCAAAATCAAAATTAGATTCTCCGGGTAAAGATACCACGAAATAATCACTTGGTTTTGTCACATTCAGCCAGTAGTTAAACAAGGTCTTGACCTTGCCCCGCATTGTGTTTTTAGTATCGTTATTCATAGCACACCCCGAAAGGCAGGAACACAATAGCATCGGGAAGTTATTTGTCAATACTTTTTTTAAATATTTTTTTTTATTTTTTCGAATTTTTTCTCTTGCTTTGATTGACACCCTCAGGGTATAATGGAAGTAAGAGTCTTTTTTTTTGATAACTAGATAGGAATAATATAAAACTATCTCACTTCGTTATCGTATATCTACCTCGTTATAACTGCACCAGACCTACCTCGTTCTCGCTCCGCGAGCGATAAAATTATAGTTATTTCATAAAATAACATTTATTATTTACATAGTTATTATTTATTATTAAATGCTTTGTTATTTCTTATTAAATAGTTTATTATTTGTATTTCATAATTACTTATTTATTATTTATATTTAACTTATTTCTTAATCAGTTATTTCTTATTTATATTGTTATAATTTATAACTGCCTAGATATAAAAAAAAGAGACAAGTATAAACTTGCCTCCTTATAAAATATTTAAAATTATCTATTTATTATTTATATTGAACAAGTCTTGATATAATTTTCTAACTGTTTAAGTACCTCCTTTTTCGAGCCTTTAAAACCAAGCTCTTTTTTTACTATGGAATAAACAGAGGCTCCCCTTCTCTTCATTCCTAATATTTCTAGTTTTAATGCACTCCTTAACGAGGCAAGTCTAAATAGTTTTATATCTTCTGGTTTATCTAGTATCATCATTTTTATCTCCTTATCTTTTGTTCTTGTTGTTATACCCTGCAAATTTACCTGCTTTTCTCTTTTCAATCAATAGCTTTGCAAGTCTGCTGCCCTTTGGCTGCTGCCCGTGTGGCTCTAGGGCAAAATCTTTTGTGCCGTTTAAAGCGTGGGTGTCGTCGTGGTCTACTTCTAAACCAAGCGCTTTTGCTTGCTCTTCGTCGTCTACTATGGTAACAGATTTTAAACCTAGCACCGGCCCTAGCTTGTCAAACTTGCTGCCCTTGCTCCATGTCCAATAATAATTACTTGGAAAAGAACCGTTTTTATCTTGGTATTTTTTCAGCAAGTGAAGGCTTTTAGTATAAGAATATATTCTAATATTCGGAAAGAACTTGGCGACATTCATCCAAGCGGAAAGATAGTTAAGATTGAAGAAATCCCCGTGAATATGATTTCGTAAAGCACCACCACCCATAACAAGAGCTTTTGTCCATTTAGACTCTTTTAATGACCTGATTAAAAGGGCTGTCATATCCTTCTCCGTTTTAGCCTCTTTTAGAAGTGCCTCGTTATGCCGTAGGTTTTCCCGTAGACCTTTATAAGCTACTTCTAAACTAGCAGCATAACACCTAAACGTCTCTCCGTTTTCATCTGGTTTTTGTTTGTCAATTATCTTGTTCGTTATTCTATCCACAAAAGTTAAGCAATTACTTGCACCGGGGCAGGTATACCCACTTGGAATAGAAAAACTAGGAAAAGCAATCTTGCTATTCGGGCCGCTGAATTTCAAAAAGTTATTCATAACGGGGACAACCTACCACACCCGCACACCCTGTCAACAGAAAAAAATAAAAAATTTTAAAATATTTTTTCTAAAATTAACTTGGCTATGTAGTGCGGTATAATCACCTGCTTTTCCCTGCTGGGGTGGTTGCCTCGTTATGCTGCCCCGATATCCACTTCGTTATAATTTATATATAACCTACCTCGTTATCTCGGCGGTGACAAACAAACCATTTTAATATAATAAAGTCCTTATTTAATTATACCACGTTTCTAATTGGATATACTATATTTGTTATTTACTTATTTCTTATTTGTTATTTTCTCATTTGTTATTTGTTATTTACCTATTTATCATTTGCTATTTCTTATTTGCTTATTACTTATTTCTTATTTAATCATTTGTCATTTACTGTTTTTCTATTTTGTTATATTATAAGTAACTGATTATAAGAGACTTACGAAAAAATAAATTATTTTTCTGTAACTCTTTAATAATCAATGACTTAATTACTTACTTTATTTCAGTATATCGCATTTCTTATTTCGCTATATTTTATTTCTTTTACTCCGATGATTATTTTTTTGTATTTGCTATACCACTTAATGACTTTTTTGATCTTATTTGGTAAATATAAAAGCCAGCCATAGCCATAATCAACAAAACCACACAAAAACCCTTTATATTCAATGTTTTATTATATATTTCTATCCTATGTAGTTTTATATATATGTTATTAAGAAAAAGGTAAACTATACCCTAATGATAGGCAAACGATACCCTAAATAGAAAAAGGGACGAGGCATAAAGCCTCGCCCCTAGATGGAACGAACAGGGGGGAATTATATAAATTATTACTTAACCGTAAGTGTCTTACCCCTGACAGATCGAGCAGAGGTAGTCTTATACTCCTGCTTATACTGGTTTACCTTGTTCAATACTTCCACGTTATTAACGTCAAGGCGACCTTCGTTCGTTTCGGTAGCCGTGACTCGGTATGTCTTTGGTCTTTTCATACATGACAAACATATCAATATAATCACCAGAGTCAAATTTTATAGTAATTTTTTTTATATTTTTTCTTATTTTCTCGGAGAGTTATAGCTGCACTTCTTTGAAGATAGCTTTAGATCGTTGCCCGTATTCATAAGCAGGAGACATACAAGTGACTTTTTCTCGACCGATTTCTACCTCTGTTTTACCTACTTTATAACCCGTCCAGCCGTGCCTGAGTTGCTGACCTGAGAATAGATCAATAGCCTTTTGACGCTCCTGCTTGAACTCCTGAGAGTCAACTGGAGCAGCCGTAAAGAAGTAAGCATAGCATTCGTCAAAGCCTTTCCAACCAGAACCAGACTCTTTTCCTGTCGCATGAAGCAGGACATGATAGTGTTTTTCTTGATTCATTTTGCTTTCTTTTTATTAAACTTTTGACTTGTTAGATGATAGCCCCCACAATGTTTACATTTATAGAAATTAAGAGATTGTTTCCTTTCTTCCCATATAATAGACATAACATCTGCTACCTCGCCCATATTATCATACCTGACTTTACTTAAACAGCCCCGTATGAGTTTCTTTCTACCTTCTAAATCAGTATGTAATAATTTATCAAGTAGTTTAGAAGTTGTATGTGATCTTCTACCTATAAACGACTTCATTTTATTCCTTTCAGTTTTCTATTGCATTCTAACTGTAACACAACCCAAGCATTTGTATAAAGGCTCTGATACTTGGAGCATTCAGACCTATCCCAAAAATCTTTATTATACTGCACCCTTTCATCCTTAACTGGAGGAAACTCTGGATGCACTATATGTTGCGCTCTGCTTGGAGAACAAGCTATATGCTTCTCAGCATACCCAAAGAACTTGAGATTAGCCAAGGTTACTTTTGGAGCGAACTCGCCAGCCAAAACAGCCAAGCGCAAAGCAGATTCGTGCTTTTCTACCTGCTTATCGCATACATAACATTTATCTTGATTCATCATCTTTTATCTGTTTTAAGACTTCCCTAGTGTGATTTATATAGTTTTCTTTCTTTCTTATACTTCCTCTCGCAGCAGGATGCACCATCTTATAGTGTCTTATCGCAAGATTATCTAACCCCTTTGACACTTTATCGCCAAGTGCAATAATTATATAATTATGATAAGACTTACCTTTGATAAACCGTTTACCATCTGATTCAAATAGATTAACGAACTTACAGTCTTTTGGATTTACTTTAAATATATCCTCTGCACCTCGTAACCCATCAAACAGTTGTTTGGCTGCAAGCCTCCCATCCTCCCACGACCATCCTTTGCGGATGGCCGTAGGGGATTTTTCCTCTCCGATAAATGCGATCTGCCTCATTTGGTAGCCTTTCTCTTGCGAACAGCTTTCTTCTTTGCTGGCTTTGGCTTATCAGCAGCATCCAGACCTTTGAGATAATTCATACCCACTTCTGTAATCTTCCTGCCTGTCGGATTGATCTCAATGAGATTACGCTTCTGGAGATACATTTCTAAATCCTTCTGCAAGGCGTTACGATTGATTCCTGTCATGCTCGACAGTTGAGTGAGACGCATCTGACTGACTTGTCCCAAGACTCGCAGAATGTTAATCTCCGCATTCTTTAATCCAAGTGGTTTTATATTGGTTCGCTTGCACAATTTATTCCAATCGTCAAGATTAAATGTTTTCTTACCACTTCCATCTAAATATATCAGAATCTTCTGACATACCTTTTGAACGTCCCTAGCATTACCTCTCGTTACCGATGCGATTGTGTCTAGGGTAGATTGAGCTAATTTATAACCTGACAGATTTAACTTAACTATATCTGCTAACTGATTCGTAGTGAATTCTTCTAGCTCGATACGAGTGAGCCTGTCCATCAAAGCCTCTTTCATCAAGTGAGGCTCGGTAGTGGCGAATATAAAACTTAACCTTCTAAAATCAAACTCCCACTCCCTGTTATCGTAGGTAGTTACGTTTGAATTATTAGAATTAGGATTTAATATACCCAGCAATTCCTCTTGGATTTGTGATGAAAGGTTATGACATTCATCAAAGAACACCGTAGCCTCTACCCCCATTAACTGAGTAACCACTTGGTTATAAAATTGCTCGACACTTGCTTTTTGATAGCCAGCGCAAGATATATATAGACCTCGTTTTGCTGGATTGAGTGACTTGAGAGCCGATGCAGTAGCTCTCCCGATAGTTGTCTTACCGCATCCTTTCGGAGCGATTAGGCAAACATGAGGAATCAGTCGTGACTTCTTATATGATTCAATATAAAAGTCTAGTTCTGTTATGACACTTTCCTGACCGATTATGTTTTTGAATGCTTCGACGGTAGCCATGCCGAAACCTTTTGTAGCTGTTTTTTTGCTCATAGCGATTTGATTATATCAACTGGTTACATTTCTTCAACTCTAAAATCTGGAGTTGTATCTACTATCTCCACTTGCGGTGCTGCTTGCACTTTTGCTTTGGGAGCTTCTACTGATTCTACTTTACTAAAATCAGTTGTTTGTGTCTTTGAATGTCCAACGCAAATAGCCTCATCCATCAGTCCAGTTTCTTCTGCAAACTTTCGACTGATCTTAACAGGCTGCTTTGGCATGAACCTTTCATTGAGTATATGCAACGGAATCATCACGAAACTCGTTGCTCCTTTGGTTTTTCCTTGTCGCTTAACGCTCATGGCAGAGACAAGATACCATGCCCAAAATTCCCGTCAACAAAATTTTTTAATTTTTTTTAAAATAATTTTTTTATTTTTATCTGGATGAAAGTGTCAA
>CEVH01099656.1_pt1 | contig 13194 bp, 10 predicted proteins | sample 356521 | NCBI WGS metagenome assembly CEVH01 (sample SAMEA2623446, study PRJEB7988) | marine metagenome | isolation source: saline water (ENVO:00002010), including
AACTCTTGATTGGTTTAAAAATAAAAGATCTTCAGACAAGCCGTTTATGATGATGTATCTACACAAGGCACCTCATCGACCTTGGTGGCCAAGTCCAGAGAAATTTGCTGAATTTTACGAAAAAGAATTTCCAGAACCAGTAACATTATTTGATGACTATTCAAATAGAGGATCTGCTGCAAAAGCAGCTGAAATGAATTTATTAACTCACATGCAGTACATGCATGATAGTAAAGTTAGACCTTCAACATTAGAAGAAATGGGTAATGTAACTCCAGAAATTGTTTATTACAGAATGGATGGTAAGGAATATAGACCTGGTCCTGGCGGTTTTAACGTCCCATTTAACAGAGGAAATGAGGAACAAATTGCAGCTTATAATGTTACTTTAGATAAAATCAATGATGATTTTAGAAAAAATTGGCCTAATATGAATAATGAAGAAAAAATGAGGTGGAAATTTCAAAGATATATGCAAGATTATTTAGCTACTATATCTTCTGTTGATGATAATGTTGGAAGGGTTTTAGATTATTTAGATGAAACAGGTTTAGATAAAAATACTATAGTAGTCTACACTTCTGATCAAGGATTTTATCTGGGCGAACATGGTTGGTTTGACAAGAGATTTATTTACGATGAATCATTTAAAACACCATTGATGATTAAGTGGCCAAACAAAATTAAACCTGGAATATCCAATGATGAGATGGTTCAAAATTTAGATTTTGCTCAAACATTTCTTGAAGCAGCTATGATTGATGCGCCTGAAGATATGCAGGGTGAAAGTTTAATGCCATTACTTTTAGGTGACAATGATAAATGGACCAGAGAGGAAGTTTACTATCATTATTATGAATATCCTTCAGTCCATATGGTTAAAAGACATTATGGAATAGTTAATAAAGAATATAAATTAGTTAGGTTTTATTATGATGTAGATGAGTGGGAATTGTATGATAGATTAAATGATCCTAATGAAATGAACAATGTATATAATGATCCAGCTTATGCTGATGTAGTTAAAGATCTAAAGGTTAAACTAACAGATTTAAGAGTAAAATATAAGGATTCAGAAGAGTTAGATAAGAAATACTTGTACTAATGAGATTTATTCTTTTTCTTTTTGTTTTATTAACATCATTCAATTTATACTCTCAAATTGAATTAAATTCTCTTTTTACTGATAATATGGTACTACAGAGAAATGAAATGGTAAATATTTGGGGTAAATCTAATTCAAATGAAATTGTAAAAATAAAAACAAGCTGGAATGATATCACATATAAAGTTAGGTCAGATGATAAAGGTAATTGGAATACTAAAGTTCAAACTAATTTTAAAAGAGGTTCTCAAACTTTAACTATTTCTACAAAATCCGAGACTAAAACAATAAGAAATATACTTCTTGGAGAGGTATGGTTTGGTTCTGGTCAATCTAATATGCAGATGTCATTTGAGGGTTATAGAAATGAACCAGTTCGTGGTTCATTGGAAATTCTTGAACACTCTAACAATAAAGAAATTAGATTAATTACTGTTCCAAGAGTTGCTAGTAAATTACCATCAAATAATTTTGAAGGTAAATGGGAAGTTTCAAATCCTGAAGGTGTTAGAAAGTTTAGTGCTGTTGCTTATTCATTTGCCTTATTAATTAATAAAACTTTGGATGTACCTGTTGGAATAATTCATAACTCGTGGGGAGGAACACCTGCTGAAGCATGGACTGAAAAAAGTTTCTTAGAAAATAATTTTGAAGAAGGTGTTATCAAAAATAACCGTGACGACAAACGATTAAGTCATGAACCTTCATACCTATTTAATGGAATGATTAATCCATTAATCCCTTTTACAATAAAAGGTGCGTTATGGTATCAGGGAGAATCTAATGTTTATAGAGCAAATTTTTATTCTAAGCTAATGAAGATAATGGTGGATAGTTGGCGTTCAAAATGGAATCAAGGTAGTTTCCCGTTTTATTATGTTCAAATTGCACCTTTCAGATATAATGGTCCTGATAATGACTCTTCTGCATATTTAAGAGAATCGCAATTAGAAGCTATGAATATTATTCAAAATTCAGGAATGGTTGTTACAAGTGATATTGGAGATTTAAATTCAATTCATCCACCTGAAAAAATTGAAATTGGAAATAGACTGGCCTATTGGGCATTAAATAAAACTTACAATATTAAAAATGTAGTTCCCTCAGGGCCAATAGTTGAATCATATAATATTGATGAAAATAAGGTGGAGATTAATTTTAAATATGCATCAACTGGTTTTTATCAATTTAATGGTCCTCTCAAAGATTTTGAAATTGCTGGTAATGATGGTGTTTTTTATAAAGCAAATGCTAAAATATCTGGTTTGAAAATAATTGTAGAATCAGCTGATGTTAAAGAACCAAAAATGCTGAGATATGGTTGGAAAAATTATTTTGAATCAACACTGTTTAATATTGATAAATTACCAGCATCCTCATTTTTTATTAGAGATTTATCAAAATAATTAATCTATTTTTTAGAATAATTTAATTCTTCAAAACTTATCATGTTTTTTATTATTTAAATGTGAATATTTCATAACTTATTTGTTATGAAAAATATTATTTATACTACAATATTATTTGTTTCATTAAGCCTTAATTCTCAAAATTGGATTAATGATTCAAATTGCGACTCTCAATCTTATGAGATACTAAACGAAGCAATTACGCATCTTGCAAATTTAGAGCAATTAACAGCTTTAGGTATGGCAAAAGCTGCTCAGATGGCAGATTCTGGATGTGAATGTGCTAAGTTGGTTATCGCTGCAACATCAACAACTAACCCTAATTTAGGAACAAGAAAAGCTAAATTAGATGCAGTTAATGTTCAACTTCTCTCACCTGAAGAAAAAGCTTGGTATGATCTTCTTGTTGAAACAACTAAAGGTGAAGAAAACACTTGGTCTGATGTATATTCAAACGCAGTTGAAAAGTTTTCAGATAGCCCTCTAATTAATTGGGTTGGAATTCGTGGAGGAAATTGGGATGGATATATGGCATTTTCTAAAAACTTTCCAGATAATGCTTCTGCTGCATTTAACATGGTTGCTTATGGATATGCATATGGTCAATATGGAGATTCGCCAGATTTTGAAGCTGCATATGATGCTATTTCAAAATCAAGAGCTTTACACAATGGTCCAAATGCTTTAGATTCTAAAGCTGAAATCGCTGCCATGGAAGGTGATTATCAAAAGGCATTTAACAATCAGTTTAAAGCACGTGATTTTGCATTTTTCGCATCACCATATGATTCTAAACTTAGAACATATTGGAGAACTGTCAATAAAGATGATCTCTCAAATTATTTGAAAGATGCTCAATCTAAACTTCAAGAAGCAATAACTACGGGTAACCTAGAAGAATACAAAAAATATGTTGCAGAAGATATTGACTTAGTTACTGGTGATTCCAATCTTGGAGAATTTTATGTGTATTCAGATGACGATGTAACTCGTGAAAGAAATTTTACTTGGGATTCATTTGACTTAAAAGATATGGAAGTTCATTTTATGCCCGACATGACAATGGCAGTCATCACTTTTTATGCTGAAGGTTCCTATACATTTACTGATTCAAAAGAAAATGTGAAGTATAGCACAAGAGCATCTTCAGTTTGGATAGCTGTTGAAGATGGAAGTTGGAAATCAGTTCATTCAAATTGGGCTCCAATGAAAGATGGTACAGGAATACCAGGTGAATAAACTTTATTTTGTTGATTTTACAGAAACCCGATTAAGTTCGGGTTTTTTTTATGCTATAATATAAACCTGGTAGTGATGAAACTGCTGCTGATATTGTAAATAATAAACCAATACTGGTTGAAAGTTCACTTGAAAGACTTAATGTTGAAGCAGCTGAGAAAAAAACATATTCTCTAATTCCTATTCCACCAAAAGAAAAAACAGATAGGACAGATGATATTATAAATACACTTAGAATCTCAAGAAAAAACGTATTTATTCCGAGTGCAAAAATTATTGATATTATTGATAAAAATTGAAATAAATGAACAATTATAGATAAAATAAAGGTTTTAGAATATCCTTTATTGTCTCTAAAAATTAATTTAACAAGATTTAACCCAATTAAATAAATTATAAAAATTGATAAAAATTTAATTGAATAATTTAAATCAAATAACAATCCATTTTCTAAAAATATGATTAGCATGAAAAGAACACCCAATCCAATTAATCTGTCTTGAATAATTAATTTTATTGTGTTTTTTACTTTCCAACTATAAAATTTTTTCATTAGATATGTTTTATATAAATCACCACCAATTCCACCAGGAACAAAAAAATTGTAAAACATTCCTATCAGATATAATTTACCATTTTCTTTGAACGATAATTTGTAACCATTCACGCTCATTAAGTTTCTAAGTCTTTCCGATGATATTATTTGAGAAATAAAATATAAAATAGGACTTAGTGAAAATAACATTAAGTCTGATTCCTTAAGAACTAAGGTCAATGAATTTATATTAATTTTTGAAAATGTCAGATATATAAACAAAACACTTAAAGAAATCTGGATAATTGATAACAATGTTTTTTTCACACTTCAAACTTACAACTTTGATTAATTAGATTTAAATAGATATAAAAAGAACTTCTATCGTTATTTTTTTAATCATTACTAAAATATATTTGGCGACATAAATTTTAGTTATTAAAAAACTTGTTTTAATCTTTTTTTTCATTGTTAATCTAACAATTCAATCTCAGGAAAGATCTTATGATTCTTTAAAATTAGATGAGGTATTCATAACTGCTAGTAAGATTGAAAGAAATATTTCATCAGCACCATTAAATTCTATTTTGATAAAAAAAGAAAAAATTGAAAATTATGCTTCAATAAGGTTAGATGATATATTAAGAGAAGAAAATGGATTATTTACTGTTCCAGACAATACAGTGCCGGGTGTCGAGGGCATTCAAATACAAGGTTTATCTTCTGATTATGTTCAGATTCTAGTTGATGGAGTTCCAAGTGTTGGTAGACTTTCTGGAAATTTGGATTTAAATCGATTTGCTGTTTCCAATTTAGAAAGAATTGAAATAGTTAAAGGCCCATCTTCCTCATTATATGGTTCTTCGGCAATTGGTGGAGTAATTAATTTAATTACTAAGAAGAATTTTGATGATAAAATCAATTTTCACTTTGATCAGTCTGTAGGTTCAAATAAATTATTTGATTCAAACATTTTAATTTCAAAAAAAATAAAAAATAACAATATTTCTTTTTCATACAATCGGTTATCTTCAAATGGTTATGATTTAGACAATAATGATGGATTTAGAACAGTAGATCCTTATAAAAATCATACTTTTTCAGGCGTATATAATGCTGATTTCAAAAATGATTTTGCGCTTTTTCAATCAATAAAATTTTATAAACAAGATCAAAATTCATTGAATTCAAATAATAAACAAGTAGAAAATAGCTCTCATACAAAATTTTCGAAGAAGTTTAAAAAAAATATCAAAACTGAATTAGAGTTATATTACACAGAATTTAATAATGATGAGTTTTTATCAAGTGGTGATTTATCTTCATTTTTTTATCATAAATTATTAAAATCTGAAATAAGATTTTTTAAAAATTTAAATAATAATTCAAGTTTAACCACAGGAATTTCTCTTGAAAATGAACTTTTAAATAGATCATTATTTTCAGGAAATGTAAAATCTAATTTAGTTAATGCATACTTTCAATATGATAAGTTAATTAATAATAAAATTAATTTCATTATTGGATCTAGATTTGATAATCATAGTGATTACGAAAATGAATTAAGTTCCAAGTTGTCATTAAAGTATTTTTTATCCAACAGCATCTCATTCAGTGCATCTATTGGTCAAGGGTTTAAAGCTCCTGATTTTAGACAACTTTATTTAAATTTTTCAAACAGTATCACTGGTTATTCCGTTTTTGGTAAGTTCGAAGAAATTAATGGAATCAATAGACTATTTAATAATAATCAATTATTAAATCTATTAATTCAAAAAAATGAGTTAGGAGGTGAGTTATATCCCGAACAATCAGTTGGTTTAAATTTTGCCTTCAAACTAAATCTTCAAAACTTTACCAGTTCAATTAATTTTTTTAGAAATGATATTAAAAACTTAATAGATACTAGAATTTTAGCTACTAAAGTAAATGGTCAAAATGTTTTTGGATATGTAAATATTGATAAAATATTTACTCAAGGAATTGAGTTTAATAATGATATTTCAATATTTGAAAATTTTGATATAAATTTTGGATATCAATTATTATTTGCTCGTGATAAGGAAAACTTTAGAAATATTAAAAATGGTAATGTTTACGCTAGAGATCCAAACACTCTTCAAAGTATTGTAATTAAAAGAAATCAGTATTTAGGCCTTCCCAATCGATCAAGACATAATATTAATTTAAATCTTGGCTATAAAAACAATATCTTTTTAAGATTTATGTATCGATCTAAATTTGGAATTTATGATACCAATGGCAATGAATTAATAGATAACTATGATTTATCAATTGTTAAGCCTTCAATTAATTTCAATGCAACATATTCTTTAAAAATATTTAAAAAAGCAATGCTTGCAATAACAGTTAAAAACATTACTAATTATACTAATACAGATTTTTTACCCAATATTTCTGGAAGAGAATATCATTTAAAATTTTCTTATGATATTAATTAGAATTCAGGAACTTTTTTGGTGTTGTTCCAAATTTCTTTTTGAATGCATTTATAAAGTGGCTTGATGTGCTGTAACCTAAATGCAAAGCAACTTCATTTACATTATGATTTTTTGATGTCAACATTTGACTTGCAACATTCATTTTATGTTCAAATAAATATCCAAAAACTGTGTTACCATAAACTTGTTTGAAGCCTTCTTTTAAGTTTTTTACTGAGATATCAACTTCGCTCGAAAGTTCAATTAAAGATGGTGGTTCAGTCATTTTAGAAATAATAATTTCTTTTGCATCTCTAATTTTTTTTACATTATTGTCGTCTGATAAAAATGGACAAACATCAATATTTGGATTACTAGATGCATTAAAGTAAATACTTAATAATTCAAAAATTTTTCCTCTTATATATAAAGACTTTACATTTTTTCCGATTTTTTCATTGATAATTTGATTTAAAACAGCAATCATCGAAGGAGATAGGGGTTTATCTTTGTAAAATTTTTTATTGATATTATTTTCACTAAGAAATGGAATAGTTTGAGAATCTTTTGAAAATAAGCCATGTAGCTTTTCAATGCTTATTAAAACACTAATTAACCTTGAGTCCTTTTCAATTCTAACATCAATTGGTAAGGCTGTTATTGGATTATAGAGTAAGATAGACATTTCATTATCTAGAGGAAGACAGTAACTACCCTTATTATAAATGAAATTACACTTACCTTTTAGGCAAAAATGAAATTGAATAAAATTTTTATCAGTCTCAAAAAAAATTGATTTAGTTTCATTATCAATATTTATGAATTTGTATAATGTAAGCTCATCATCAATCCAAAATTTTACATCAGAACTTATTTCGATATTTTTCACTTTAATAAATTAAATTTTAGTATTAACAATTTGTGTGCCTAATTCTAATATTCATCATAAATATAAATATTTAATTCATCAATTCTCCTTTTGATATTATTTGTTCCTCATGCGTTATTTTAGTTAGAATGGGGTTTTTATTTTTGGACCCTAATTAAATAATAATATGAAACATTTTAAACTCTTATTGATGCTAACTTTTTTGTTTGTATCATGTAGCAATGAAGAAGAACAACTACCTGTAATATCTGCTGTTTACAATAATTTACATGCTCCGCAAGAAGGCGGTCAAGGTCAACCTATCTCAGGCCCATTTACGAAGTTTAGTTTTGAAACTGGACAAACTACCTCAGGAAATGATTGGGATGTGGCGTTTAGAGGAACAACTATACTTGTTAATGGTGGTTCAGAAGTTGGTATTGGTGATGAACCAGCTAGAACTGGAGAAGGTGCTGTTTCAATTGTTGACGGTGTTTTTAATTCTGTTTTAAGTGCTGATGGTTTAGCTTTCTCACAAGATTCTTCATCAGGAACTGCTGTGCTTCCTGGAAGCGGAAATGGATGGTATGTTTACAACCCTCAAGCTTATTTGATAACCCCTATTCCTGGAAAAATTTTAGTTTTTAAAACTAATAATGGACACTATGCGAAGCTTGAAATTTTAAGTTATTATAAAGATGCACCATCAAGCCCAAATGCAATGCAAGATCCATCTAGATATTATACATTCAATTATGTTTATAATCCTAATAAGGGAAATATGGATCTTCAATAATTATTGAATATTTACATAGAAGAAAAACCTCGAATATTCGAGGTTTTTTTTTATATTAAATTAATGTTTCGTTATTTAATTTTAGTTTTTTTATTTTCTTTCTTCAATTTAAACTCTCAAACTTTGTCAACTCATGATTCAATTTTAATCACAAGTGTCATGGATAAACAAAAACAAGCATGGAATAATTTTGATATTGATGAATTTATGAAAGGTTATTTAAATTTTGAAAATTTGGTTTTTTCTGGTAAAAATGGACCTGTATATGGATGGGATAATATTAAAGAAAGATATTTGAGAGCATACTCAAGTAAAGATGAAATGGGAGAATTATCTTTTAAAATTGATAATATTTTTATGATTGATTATAACTCAGCAATTCTTATTGGAAGATTTTTTCTAAAAAGAATAGTTGGTGATTTATCTGGTCATTTCACATTAGTTTTTAAAAAAGTAAATAATAAGTGGTTTATTATAAGTGACCACACTTCCTAACTATGAAAAGAAATATATTAATTACTTTATTTTTTTGTCAAATATTAATTTCCCAAAATAATTGGGATAATCTAATCCATGAAGATCTATCCAACTGGGAAATAAAGCAAGGTTCAGCTGAATTTGAATTAAATGATGGAGTTATTTCATCTGTATCAATATTAAATTCACCAAGCACATATCTTGGAACAAAAGACTTTTATTCTGATTTTATTTTAGAATTTGAAGTTTTCGTTGATAAAGGTCTTAACTCCGGAGTTCAGTTCAGAAGTTTGATTAATGAAAATGCTAATAAATGGAATAAAGTATATGGGTATCAATGTGAATTAGATACTGATGAGTACAGACGATGGTCTGGAGGTATTTATGATCAATCAAGAAGAGGATTGTTTTTGTATCCAATCACATACAGTGAAGAAAGTAGAAATTCATTTAAAAATAATCAATGGAACAAGTTTAGAATTGAAGCCGTCGGAAACATAGTTAAAACATGGATTAATGGAGTTCAGTGTTCATACCTAATCGATGATACTTCAAAAAAAGGTTTTATTGCTCTTCAAATTCATAGCATTAACAAAGATGAAAATATTGGAAAAAAAGTTATGTGGAAAAATATTAGAATTTTAACATCAGATATTGAAAATAATTTATGGAGCAATCAATCTCATGTAAGAATTATAAATAATGTTGATAATTTTTTAAGTGATGAAGAAATTCATTATGGATGGAAGTTTCTTTTTGATGGTGAAACAAGTAATGGATGGAAGAGTGCAAATAAAAATTCTTTTCCTGATCGTGGTTGGGAAATTAATGAAGGGATATTAAAGGTTTTAAAATCTGATGGGAGTGAATCAAATTTTGGAGGAGATATTGTTACCGTTGAGAAATTTTCAAATTTTGAATTAGAACTTGATTTTAAAATTTCAAAGGGGGCTAATAGTGGAATTAAATACTTTGTGGATACTGAAAAATATAAAGTTAACGGTTCTTCAATTGGTTTAGAATATCAAATTCTTGATGATTTCAATCATCCAGATGCTAACAAAGAAATCAGTGTTTATGAGTCAAATGGAAAAAATCAAGTATTGACAAAAAAATATATTAAAACTAATAGAACAGTCGCATCCTTGTACGACTTGATTGAAGCAGAAAACTTAATGGAAAATAGATCAAAAAGACCAGTAAGACCAAACACATGGCATAGAGCCAGAATTATTTCAAAAAATGGTCATGTAGAACATTGGTTAGATAATATTAAGGTTCTAGAATACAATAGATTTTCTCAAATGTTTAAATCACTAATTAAGTATTCGAAGTATTCTAAATATGAAGAATTTGGAAGATTAAATGATGGTCACATACTACTTCAAGATCATGGAGATGAAGTAAGTTTTAAGAATATTAAAATTAGAAAATTGCTATGAAAAAAAACAGAAGAAATTTTATCAAAAAAGCAATAATGTCTACAGTAGCATTAAGTTCATATAGTTTTGCAAATTCTTTATCAGCAAAATCCTATCGAAAAATAATTGGATCTAATGATAGAATTAATATTGCTGTACAGGGACTAGGACGAAGGGGACCTGGTTTACTATATAATGCTTTAAGCTGTGAAAATATTGAGTTAACATGTATTTCCGACGTGATGGATAAGCAAATTGAAAAAATATCAAAAGGATATTTTGAAAGAACAGGAAAAAAAGTAAATGTTGAAAAGAAATTTAATAAGATAATTGAAGATAAAGATTTAGATGCGTTGGTTATTGCCACTCCTGATCATTGGCATGCATATAGCGCATGTAAGGCAATGGATTATGGTAAGCATGTTTACTTAGAAAAACCCTGTAGTCACAATATGTTTGAAAATGAAATGTTAGTTAAATATCAAAAACATTATAATTTAAAAGTTCAAATGGGTAATCAACAAAGATCATCAAGACAAACTACCGATTTAATTGATAAATTAAGAAATGGAATTATAGGAGAAACCTACAAAGCTGAAGCTTATTACAATAACAATAGACCCAAAGTTCCAAATCAAAGAATTACAGCCATACCATCTGGTCTTGATTGGGAGGAATTTCAAGGTCCAGCACCAAGAAGAGCATACACATATGATACTTGGGATTACAATTGGAGATGGTACGGATGGTTGTATGGCACAGGCGAAACAGGTAACAATGCAACACATGAATTAGATATAGCTCGCTGGGCACTTAACGTAGAATTTCCATCTTCAGTTAGTGTATACGCTGGTAAATACCATTATATTGATGATGGTTGGACAATGTATGACACAATGGAAGCGAAATTTAAATTTCCGGGGGATAAAACAATTACATGGGACGGTCAGAGTAGAAATGCCTTTGAAAAAGAAAAAGAAGGTGGTAGGGGAACTAAAATTTGGGGATCTAATGGATCTGTATTTGTAAATAGAAATGGATATAAAATTTTTAATCTTTCTGGTGAGAAAATATATGATAGTGATAATGATGAAAAGTTTAGTAATATAACTAGAAACATGACTCAATATCACTTTGAAAATTTCTTTAATTCAATAAGAAATGGTGAAAAGCTAACTTCTCCAATTGATGATGCTGCTGTTAGTCAAAGCATGACACATTATGCTAATATGGCTTATAGAACTGGAAAAAGTTTTGAAATAAATTCCCTTGATGGATCAATTAAAGATAATAAAGTAAAAAAAATATGGTCCAGAGAATATGAGAAAGGTTGGGAAATAAATAATGTCAGCTAGAATTAAGTGCTTCCAGTCTTTTAATCAATGGAGGATGAGAGTAGTGTACGAATACATAAAATGGATGAGGATAAATATTAGATAAACTATCGACAGAAAGTTTTTTTAATGCTAATTCTAAATCCTTACCGCTATAGGTTTGTTTGGCAAATTTATCAGCTTCATATTCATTTTTTCTGCTTAAAATATTCGTGAATACTCCAATTAAAAGTCCAATTGGGCTAAAAAGCATTGAAAAAACAATTAGACCTAGATGAAAACTTGTAATTTCTCCACCCAAAGAATTAATCAGATCCGAATTATTTAAACATAATTCTAGTAAGTAAGTCATTAATCCAATTTGAATTATGGTTAAAACTAAACCTTGAAAAATATGATTTTTCTTATAATGTCCAACTTCGTGAGCTAAAACAGCAACAAGTTCTTCTTCAGTGTGTTTCTCCAACAAAGTATCAAATAAAGCAATAGTTTTTTTTGGACCTATTCCTGAAAAAAACGCATTGGCTTTGGTGGACCTTTTAGATCCATCAATTATAAAAATATTACTCAAAGAATAACCTATTTTTTTAGAGTAATTTTCAATTTTATTTTTTAAACTTCCATCTTCTAACGGTGTTAATTTATTAAATAATGGTACTATTAAAGTTGTATAAAACATCTGTATAAATAAAGTGAAAAGAGATAAACCAAGCCAAAGGTAAATCCAAAAACCATTACTTATTTTACTATATAAAAGTAAAGCTACATAAAGTAAAATACCACCTATTGTAAGCGCTAAAAACATTCCTTTTAATTTATCTAAAACAAAGGTTTTTAATGTTGTTTTATTAAAACCAAACTTAGTTTCAATTGAAAAAGTTAAATAATATTGGAATGGAGTTGAAATTATTAGATTAAGCACATAAAAAGAAAGAAAAAATAGTGATGACTGAACAAATATATTTTGATAATTAATCATAAAATAATCACTTACTTTTCCATAAATACCGAGAACCAATAAAGAAATTGTAATTAAAAAACTTATTGTGGATGAAATAAAAGATAATTTACCATTAATTTTTTTGTATTCTTTTGCTTTTAGATACTTGTCTTTTTGATAAAAGTCTTTTAATGATTTAGGTATTTCATCTTTCCAATTTCTATCATTCAAATATTCAAGAAGAGTTGAAAAAATATAATTAAAAGCGATTAAAATCAATAAAATAATTAACCAGTTTTGTGATGTCATAATTCAAAAATAATTGATATAGTGGAGTCGGAGGGAATCGAACCCTCGTCCAAACGACTGAAATACTAGATTTCTACAAATTTAGTTTTCATTTGATTTTCGTTAGTATTCTTGCTGAAAACTACACAAACACTACTTATCTTCAATGAATTCAGATAATTACTGAAGAATTAATTATCCTATGTTAATTTAATGGTGTCTCTATGAAAAAATTATTAACAAAAATTATTTCGAGACATCTTGCATTCCTACCTTGTAGGACATGGCCAGACCTACTATAATTCAGTCATTAAGCAGCAAGAGCGTATTTATTTTCGCCA
>CEVH01121610.1_pt1 | contig 13122 bp, 36 predicted proteins | sample 356521 | NCBI WGS metagenome assembly CEVH01 (sample SAMEA2623446, study PRJEB7988) | marine metagenome | isolation source: saline water (ENVO:00002010), including
ATCGCCTGATACGTTCAACGATCCTGCTCAACCACCAGTCGGTTGAAGAAGTGTCACAAGGTGGGTTGAGACTGTCCCACTTTCATGTATATTAGATGAGTCGAGGGGAGACCCGAGACAACAACCACGAGAGGTAAATCAAATGTGTTCTCATCCGCAGAACCGCCTCTCATACACACAATAGAATAACACTCTACATGGCAACAAAATCCTCATCTACTAGACGTTCTAGTAAGACTAAGGTAACTGACATATATCCCAAAGTTCTTGTAACTAGGGAACAATATGTTGAAGACATCAAGGTAAGGTGGAAAATCCATCTAATTGAGTCTAAACTGTTTCTTGATGATTGTAAGAAAGGAATCGCAACTGTGACTCCATACTTTCAATCAACTGTAAAGTACATTCAGTCACTTTACACTACTGTCTCTGCTAAGTTTAACTGATTAACAACATGAACGAAGAATTTGACTTTGATTATTCCCCAGAGTCCGATTTGTTTGAATCACTAACAGAAACCACTCCCGAAGATTGGTTGCCTGATTGTGGAGTTCGAGAGGAACTGGATCCAGAGACTCTCAAACTTCTGAACCAGTTCTGATAGTGGCACAACCCTCTTGTCAAGAGGGTTTTTTTGTGCCATAATTAAATTATTGAATCGATACCGCATGATTAACCTCCGCCCGCATCAAGAACGCACTGTAAATGCTATGTGGGACAATACTAAAGGTCAGATCATCATCCCTACAGGTGGTGGCAAGACATTGTGTATGATTGAGGATGTCCTCGCTAACATTGATCTTGTCAAAAAACCACAGACATTTGTTGTAGTTGCTCCTCGTATTCTTCTTGCAGAGCAACTCTCCTCTGAGTTCCTTGAGCATATCAAAGGCACTGAAGTTCTCCATGTTCACAGTGGAGAGACACCACATATTTCTACCACTAAAGTAGATAAGATCAAGTTGCACCATGCTATTTGTAAGACCGCAGGTGTACACCAGTTGATCTTCACTACCTACCACAGTTTGCACCGTGTTGTTGATGCAAACATCAAGGTAGATACCATTTATTTTGACGAAGCACATAACAGTGTACAGAAGAACTTCTATGAGTCTGTAGAACATTACGCTACGTTTGCAGCAAAACGTTGTTTCTTCTTTACTGCAACTCCAAAACATTCTCTCACTCCATCTAAACCAGGCATGAATAATCATGCTGTCTATGGTGGGGTGATCTCTAAGGTTCCTGCTCCTGAACTTATCGAAGGTGGTTATATTATTCCTCCTAAGGTAACTGCAAGGACCATGCCTCTTGTTATCAACTCTGTTGAAGAAAGAGACTGTAAGATGATCCTAGACATTCTCAAGAGTGAGAGTGACATGGACAAAGTTATGGTTGCTGCTAAGTCTACCAAGAACATCAACAATCTTGTAACTAGAACCAAGTTTGTGCCAATGTGTAATCTCATGGGATATGATGTCCTGTGGATTACATCTAAGTACGGTGCATTTATCAATGGTGATAAGGTTGCCCGTGATAAGTTCTTTGATACAATGAATGAGTGGGGTGCTGATCCTGATCGTAAGTTTATCATGTTCCACCATAGTATCCTTGCTGAAGGTATCAATGTGTCTGGACTGACTGCCTGCATCCTGATGAGAAACCTTGACTTTGTTACAATGGCACAAACTATTGGTCGTGTCATTCGTCTCAACAAACAAGACGCATCTAACATTGCCAATGGTACTCTCACTCCCTGTAATTTCAGTGAGTATCGTAAACCATTTGGTAAGATGTTTGTGCCAGTTTATGCCAACGTCGGTATTTCTACACACAAACGTCTTCAGACGGTTGTTGACATTATCTTTGAGCAGGGTGATGCTGCCGTGTCCACTGTTCGTAAATAATAATGAAGTCACCGATGCCACAGATACTGGGTCTTGTTACACTTTTTGTACTGACACTCAGTATTATTATTGCAGGTTACTTTCATGGTAAAATGCATTTACTTACAGTTCTTAAGAACGCAACCTCATGAAACCTACTGTAATTTTAGAACGGTATCCATACCGTTATGTACAGTGTGGCACTATTGAACTCAATGGTATGCCAGACTATCGCATCCAGAAATACAATGAGTGGACTAAGAGATACACTGACATGTATCTGCTAGACAACAGTGTACAACTGGACTATGCAATCGAAGACTTTGAATATACAAAGTGGTTAGATCCTGAAGGAGTTCCCTGTTATGTCCGAGACACGGTTTCACAACCATGATTCTACTATCCTTGATCCAGATCCACAACGATCATACGTTAATAAGGATGGATCAATAGCAGTTATCAAGTATGGTAACTGTAGGAAATGGTGCATTATCATTGATGGTACTATTACTGATAATGCCAGAACTTTTGAGTCTGCAATGAAAAAGATTCAAAAGTATAATAATAAAAAAGTAAGGACAGCGAAGAAACTGGCACAGTCATCCTCCAATGCCCTTGCTGACCTGTTAAACTAATTTCATTCAAATAAAACACAATGAAGACCAAACTGAAACGAGTCTGTGTTACTCCCATCTCACGAAAAGCAAAGAATCGGTTTGCTAACGAGATGGATCTCTTTCACACTTGTGTTGTTGAACAAGAGAGAGAACATGAAGGTACAAAATACCTCTACTTACAATCTCTCAACAAGAGTTACTTCTTCTGGGTTCCAGAAAAAGGTAACGATGATTGGAAAGTGGAGCGATGATTGATGTCGAAGGATTCATTCACACTGCCCCAGACGGATACCACTACGAGACAGTTCGCCAAAAAAGTACTCTTACTGCAATTTGGATTGTATCTGATCGTAAGTGGATTTACAATGATGGTGCTATCAGTAAGTCGATTTGGGGATTCTACAAACCTAAAACAAGAACCTATCACGCTCCCATCAACTCGAAAAGAGTTGGAGATCAGGTAAACATTGAGGATACAACACCGTATTCTGCAATGCAACTAAACCTCACACCGTTAGAACGGTGCTTCTGCTAAACTACATAGATTACCATGCACAGTAACTCCATGATCGACAAGATCCGTGACAAATCAATCACAGAACTTGAGAATCATTATGCCAAACAAATGCAACAGATGGTAGATGAACTCCGTATCGAAGATGCAGAGGCAATTCTATCAGAAATGATCGTTGATCCCTCTGATGTTGATGATGTAACGTGGTCATTTATTGATGACATTACAGGATTCACAAATGAAGAGATCCAAAACATTCAATGGCATGAACTAGATGGGTAGAGAGGAGCGAAAAGATGCAAAGCATTTGGAACATTTAATTAATCCACTTGCCAGTCATCATAAATTTCTAAGAGATCTTAAAAAAGAACTCAAGAGAGACAAGAAAGGCACCTCTATGAGACGATTCCGTAAAAGTAGAAAAAACTACAAATCAAATGACTAATTTCAAGATCAGCGTCACAGTTACAGAGGAACAACTAAACTTACTCACTGATGCATTGTTTCAATACAGTGAAAACAATGACGTGGGCAATAGAGTTGAAGAACTGGAAGATGTGATTGACCAAGGCACTACTAAGGTTGAGAAACCTAAACTAGAACTACAACAACCACCAAGGAGAATTGCCAACTCCACTGATAACTTAGGTGGGTATCATTACGGTTGAACAATAGAATAACACATGGCACCCGAAAGGGTGCTTTTTTTGTGTCTAATTTCAAAGTATATAAAAAAGAACTCAAAAACGCGATAACACCGTTTTTGGGGGTGTGACTATATAAAAACTGTCACAAACCCGCTTGATTTGTGGGTTTTGGTGGGTTATTATATAATCATGAAAAACACCCACCTTGAACACCCCGAAGATGCTATTTTCAACAATGGCAAACAGGGTGCTATTGATGTTTTGAAGTGGTTTGCTGCTAAAAACAGCACTCTTTCCGTCAAATATGATGGCGCTCCTGCTATTGTATGGGGTATCAATCCAGAAAACAACAAGTTTTTTGTTGGTACTAAGTCTGTTTTCAACAAAGTTAAGGTAAAGATCAATTATACACACAGTGATATAGAACTGAATCACGGTAGTAATGCTAAGGTTGCTTCTATTCTTCACCTATGCCTAGAGAAACTGCCAAAAGTTGCAGGTGTTTATCAAGGTGACTGGATTGGTTATGGTGGCAGCACAGAATATAAACCCAATACAATTACATACAAGTTTGACCGAAGAGTATATCAAGACATCGTATTTGCTGCTCATACAACATATCATGGTGATTGTATGAAAGATATGTCTGCTGAGTTTGCATTTCCTGATAATCTCCACACTCTTGATGTAAAACTACTAGACACTGCATGTGACATCAAACGTCGTAAACTTCGTATCGGTGTGCTCATTGCTCTCGCCAAAGTGTTGATTCGATTCACATCATTTACTGATGAAACTATCGGCAAACATGTTAAGGTTACTGTCAACAGTTACATTCGCCGCGGTGTAACACCTGATCCACAGAAACTAGCAGAAGAGACTGGTCTCGATGTTAATCTCTTTCACCTTTATTTGTTGTTGACGGACATCAAACATCATCTTCTCGATGGTATCGTTGCTAGAGAGAATGTGACATGTTTGATTGATGACAAAGTGTGTGCTCATGAAGGTTTTGTTATGTCAAACGATTACGGCACATATAAATTAGTTGATAGGGAGACATTCTCCTACTATAATTTCAATAATCGGAAAGATTGGAAATGAGTTACGATCCTCAAGTCAACGACTATGTGATATGGCATCGAGAAGATTACGATTACGTTGATAAGGGATGGGTTTATTTCAAATGTGACGAATATATTACAATAGAAATTGGTGTTAGACCAAAACCTAATTGTGAGTATACTACGATCGAAAAACATAAGTATATTCACACATTATTGCTTTGTTTTAACTATCAATGGAAGGATTTAGAATTTGTAACCAAACGTAATAATCAACACGATCCTGTGACAGTGCCCGAAGTGTCCACAAATCCCCCCAAACCGCCCAAAATGCCCTATATTAGGAGAGTCAAAGGAAACACACATGAACAGCGATCAGTCATCCCAATACAAAGCAAGTCTTCGTAGTAAGATTGCTGTCGCTGCTAGTGAGTATTACCCTGGCGATTCTCTCAAAGTGATTCAGAAACGTATGAACTTCACTCGCTCAATGTATGAGCGGATTCTCAAAGAAAAGAACATCGATTTGTTCTGATCCTATCACTGTCCACACTATTCTTTCTTCTTCATTATGTCAACTAACGCTCGCATCGGTCTTCAACTCAACGGTGGCATTGTTTCCGTTTATCATCACTGGGATGGTTATCCTCAGTGGTTGGGTGTACAACTGACTCAGAAGTACAGCAACGTTGAAGATCTTCGTGAACTAATTGACGGCGGTGACATCTCTTGTCTCGCATCAGATACTGATTGGAACCGTAACGAGGTCCCCGAACATGTTCAGTATTATTCTCAACGTGGTGAGGATTGCCCTCCACAAATTGCTCATTCTATCACAGAATACTTTGAGCAGTGTGATAACTGCGGTGCTGAGTATGCTTACATTTTTGATAAGGGTGAATGGTTCTGCTACGATGTTAAAACGTGGTCAGATACTTACGGTGAATTGGTTGATATTCCACAACCACAGACAGTATAGAAAGTGTACATTAAGGGGTCATATTGACCCCTTTTTTTATTATAATGAGTACATAACAAACAACTATTATTATGAACTCTCTCAAAGATTTCACTGATTACATCTGGTCATTCTATGGTGAACATGATGACACTTTATATCCTATCAAGGGACTAACTTTAGATCACATTCTACAAGCGTGGGAAATATACAAAGAGAGACTAGAAAAGGGTGATTTAGAATATGTTCATTATACATGGGGCGGTGGCGATAGTTTAGATAGAGAAAGAATGAGAGATATTTTAATCTATGATCTTGATATGGAGTTTGCATAATGAGTACTTTACATCACGAATCAATCCTAGAAAACCTCTATGAAGAGGAAATGGCAAACATGATTAAATCAGGTTATGCTGAGTTAATGACACAAGAAGCACTCGAAGAACATTGTGCTTTTATTGCTAAAGAACTCTTTGAGGACCTGTGCCAGTGAACAAACTGGCACACAACCGCTTGAGATTCAGGTGAAAACCTGCAATACTATAAGAGTCAAAGAAACGGAGGCAAATTTGCAACTCACTTCCAAAGATGGCAACATGGTTGTTGACTTCTATCCCGTCAAGTTTCACACGGGTGAGATTCACAACCGCTTGATGCTCAAGGTTGTCACTTTCATGGGCAAAACTCAATCCAAGAGTTACATCAACAAAAAAGATTTTAAGTATGAGTTTGATTCTCGTACTCATGGTTATGGTTATCAAGTAACCGACGAATCTATGTTGCCTCAACTCTTTAACTCTGCCCTCGCTCCCTGTTGCTAATGCGTTTATTCTTCGTTGCCATTTTTGTTCTGTTAGGTGTTAATCTAACCATTGAACTACTCAATTCTCCTCTGGTTGATATACTAGAGAAACGAAAAGAAACCATCGAACAAGTACAACAACAACTCAACTAATGCCAAACCGCGATCTGCTTCTCAAGTACGAATCTGAGTCAATCACAGAGGAAGAGTTTTTGACACTATTTCAGGAAATTTATGACACTGGTGCATGGAAATGGTTGCAGGGTCATTATGGCAGAACTCTAAACGCTCTTGCTTCCCAAGGACTTATCGAACTCGCTTAAATCTATGCAATTCAATGTAACCGAAATCGAATTTGACTTCAGTGATGATTATCCTGAAGGCGAAGAGTTTGCTATCTCAATCGATGATGAGATTGCTGCTCGTGATCTTGCTCTTGGTGTCTGGGAAGCAGATGACGAAGATGACCTAATAGAGGAGATTACATGTGCTACAGGTTGGTGCATTAAAGAAATCGATTATAACATTGTATTGCGTGATTATGGTCCTTGGCGTAAACTTTCCCCACTGAGCGAATGATTACTTCAAAAGCACAAATGATTAAAGTGATGAGCAACTGCACTGATGCAGATACTCTCACAAGAGAACAGAAATTCGAGGTTTTTTGCCGTGTTTGTGACAACATGCTGAGCGAAGGTAGACTCAGCAAAGCGAAGCATAAACGCTGGACGGAGATCTGGTGATGGGGAGTGGACAGTTGGTCAAAGTGTCCACTTTTGGTGGAAATGGGTCGGATCTCGTGTATTATTAAAGAGTCAAAGAAACGAACTTGCTTATGTCTCTCTCTTCTCAAGAAACTTGCGCCACTATCTACAAACAACTCTTCACTGATGCTGAGTGGGATGCTATCTCCTCTGCTATGAAAGATTATGCAGATTATGGTGATGAAGAGGCAACAATCGCTGACTCTATTGATGCAAAGATTTCCGCAATCTATCGTCTCACGGAGAACAACTGATGCAAGAGTTTAAGTTTCTTCTTTATGGTGAATGGATCCGTCCTAATGGTCATCAAATGTATGACATTTTAGGTTACATCAAACCAACAAGAGAGGACGCAATCGCTACATGTAGGCGTCTCAATCCACACTTCCACATTAACCACATCGAAATCGAAAATGTCTGAACAACTCATCTACGAAGCAACTCAAGTCCTTGAATTACTTGAGGATTCAGTCGAGTTTATTTGCGATGATATGTCACTCTCTGGACAAAAAGTCTGGACGATGGTGTATGAACTCGCTGCACACAAAGTAAAGGAGTTTCCCGCAGAATGACCTATCTTGAATTACTCGAAAAACTTACAGTTTGTTCGTCTCAAACGTTACAACAACAAGTCACCGTTTATGACATTGCCGAGGATGAATTTGTGCCAGTGAGTGAAACTTATTACACTGATTCAGACTCTCAAGTGTTAGATCCCGCTCACCTCTATCTTGCTTTCTAAATGTCCAACATTTCCGACGTAACTGACTCAATTCACGATTGGCAAGATTTTTGGTATGCTCCCGAAGAATATGGGTCGTGGTCATACTATAACAGTGAAAGTGAAGGTTTAGATATACCTGAACAAACTTATCCTGTTTATCTCACAAAGAAAGAAATCGAAACCGTATTTGATGCACTAGAGAAAGAAACATTTGATATTATCGTTGATAGTATTTTCTCTAAACTTGAAACCGCTACTCTCTCTTCCAAATGACTGAAACTAACATCCAAAAGGATAACATCGTTGATCGTGATGAACTTCAAGACGCATACATTGAGACGATCGTTGATGGAATGGACCACAAAGATTTGTGGCAATATGTCTACGACAACCTCGCAGATCATTTTGATAAGTATAGCGTAGATGAATTAATCACAGAGGTTGAAGATTACTATCCCCATCTCCTAGAGGAGTAAACATAGAGAGACTAATCGTCTCTTTAAGTATATCACAGGTGCTTCCAGTTCGCTCGACGCGCCGCCCTAAATTTTGACACTTTTTAATCATGAAACTCACAGGATCGTCCCAGTACTCGAAACTTTTAGACTATCAATCACAAGAGAAATTATATAAGGAAATCGTCAAGTATTATGCTGAGGTTGATGAAGCGAGACAGACATATGTGAAGGATCGTTGACATAACAGCATTACTCTTATAAAATACTATTGAGTCATTCTTATTCACCGCTCATGTTAGTTCAATCCACGCATCTTTCACGCTATCGGGTTACGTTAGATTTTACGGTTGATGACAGCAACTGTGTGAGTCCGTCTAATTGGAATTGGAAGGAATTGCTTGAACTGAAAGCAAACGAGAAAGTGAAAGAGGTTATTGTCGAAAACCTCGGACATGTTCCAAATAAAGGTAAAAAGAAATGACCAGTAGTTACGGACCCGACGTTCTTACAAATGAAGAAAGTTGTGAAGAGTATTATGATCTTTTTGATTCTACATTTGATGAGTTTTATGAAGCATTCATAGAGAAAGATGCTCCTGAATACGAATCACAAGTAGAGGTAGATTATGATCCCTAATGCTTCACAATTAGATGACACATTTACTCGGGAAGAGTTATCAACCATTAAACTATTAGTGTTAATGTACTTGGAAAGATACACCAACATTCCTAACAGTGAACAAGGGGCAATGTATCAGAAAATTAAACAGTTAGCAACTAAGGTTGATTACATTAACCGTGATACTTACACTAGATAAAGTAACACATAGGGGGCACACATGTTACGAGTACTTAAACAAACAGATCCAGTTATTATGATTGGAATAGTGTTAGGAATTAGTCTTTTATTCCTCTCCTAATTAACTCAAATACACTGCTAAGTGCCTTCGGATATGCTTCACAGTATCTCCGAAGGTGCTTTTTTAATGTATTAAATAAATGGTTAAAAAAACATACTTGCGTGTTTTATCTCTCTTTTAATCTCTCTGAATAAAGGTAGCAATTTATAGTCATCTTGGACGGCATTCTATCACAAAACCTCTGAAAAGTCAAGGAGGTCTGGGAAACACTCTGAGACCCACACATGAGACCGACAGGGTAGCAAATGTCTTGACAATCCTTTGAGGCATTGTTATAATAACTCTGCTAGGGTTCAGAAACTGGCAGTGTATCATATCTGCTTGCCTCTGAGAAGCAATAAAAGACAGTCTTCAAAGTGTCACACAACCCCTAGGAATCGTCCTCTCATGCCCTATAATAGTTGTATACCAAACAAAGGACAAACATGAGAAAGATCGAACAACAAATGAACACTGCAATTGAGCAAGGAATCAATTGGCATTCTTCTAATACCGTTGTTACTTTCGATCAGGAATCTGGTGAGTCTTCTGTATATCTCCACGGAAACCACATTGCTACAATCGGTGAAGGATTCGTGCAGTTATTTGATGGTGGTTGGCAGTCCAATACAACTAAGAGTCGTCTTAATGCGATCCTAGAGTATAATGGTCTGCCTGGTGAACGTGTATATCAGAAGGCATATGTGTGGAATGTTCGTCTTCAGGATGGCACTTCAATTCCTTTCTTTAGTGGTATGCGTCTTAACTGATTGCATCTCTTTCGTTAACACTTTCGTTCTTCTTATCATGACTGACTACGCTACTCTTTCCCGCCTTGATCTTGAGATTCTGGACACACAACAGAAAATCAAATATGTTCGTCTCCCTGCTTCTCGTCCTCGTAAATCTGATCTCTGGTTAACACAAACTAAAGGCATCAGGACTAACACTAATCGTGGCAAGATTAACACTAAACATGCTGATCTAGTCTAAGACATTATGCGGGGAGAGTGCTTGACACTCTCTCTTTTTTATGGTATGATAAGAGCAACTTAAGAGCAGTGATTTGCTCTGATATGTTGTAGCGTATTAAAACCGATGGGTCCTTCTAACCTACAACGGACCGAAAACGAGAGCTAAATATAAACCTCTTTTAAAAAAATTTCCAGTATAAAAAAATGCCCATGGAGATCGATTACATAGACCCCAAGAACTTCGGGTTAGTCCATACGGTATTAAGTGAAGAACACCAAGCATTATGTTGGAGTATACTAAAGAAGAATGCCCCCACTGAAGCAGTATGGGAAGGTAATACATTACTCAGTGTACCTCGTAAGTTAAAACAATGGTGGATTACTGAGGATAAGGATAAGTTTGAGAGGGAGATCCTAGCCCCCTTAGTGTCTGCTTATATTGATAAGTATGGTCTTCCAGGTAAAGTAGAGACAACTCACAAACAGGGTTTAAAGTTTAGTAGGTTCTGGTGTAGAGCAAGTACTCGACATGACTACCATGCACTACATGATCATCGTTCTATTATGACATTTGTTACATGGTTACATAACCCTGTTAATAGTGAAGATGAGAAACGCGATCAATGGGGATTTAGACCCGAAGCTGGCGAAGTGATCTTAACATATAACGATACATGTGGTAAACTAAGGAAGTATATCATACCAATGTCTCCACAGAAGAATGGCACAATGATGGTATTTCCCAGTGATATTAATCACATGTCTCAACCTATTCACTCGACTGATGAGTATCGTATTTGTTTAGCAGGTGATATTGCTTACGATAGTTACAGTATTGGTGAAGAAGAAGGTGTGATTACCTAGATACAACATAGCCGTATAACTCTTATGAATGATCAAAAATTTTACCATGTTTATCTGAAAGATAAGGTCCTTTTTAAGAACCTCGATGAAGAGGAGTTCAAAGTAGTTTGGGGCCGAATCTTTAAATCTTATTGGAACGATGATTTATCTTACACTGTTTGTACTAATGATCTATGTGTTACTGAGGATCAAAGTTACTAATGCAAGTAAAGTGAGGAGAAGAGAATGAAGTGTAAGGTCACTTTATATAAAGCGGGTACTGTTTTCTATGAGGAGATGGTATGTACCGATTATGAGGATGCTAAAAAAATCGCTTTAGCGCGAAATCCTGGCGCGTCGATCGTAGGTGTTACTGCTGTATTCAAATGAACTATGAATTTCACGACCCACATAACTGGGGAGTACTTGATACTAAACTAGAAAAGGATGAACTCAATTTAACTTGGGATATCATTAAGAAGTATTCTCCTAAGAGTGCGGTATGGAGTGGCAATGAATTGGTTAGTATCGATACTGATGATAAACAGTGGGAACTAACTGATACTGATAATAAGTGGGAGAATACAATTCTACGACCCGCAGTTGCAAAGTATGCCGAACGATGGGGTATGCCTTGTAGATCAATTACAACTCACTTTCATGGATTGAGTTTTAATCGATTCTGGTGTCGTGCTAGTACAGTAGGAGACTATCAAAGTCTTCATCATCATGAGTCTGTATTATCCTTTGTAGTGTGGATGAACATTCCTTTTAATAGTAGGATTGAAAGAAACATTCAACCTGGGTTCAGACCTTCTGCGGGAGACTTCTGTTTGTACTATACTGATAGTATTGGTCAAGTTCAAGAGATGACTTGGCACATTAGTAAGGAGTGTAATGGACAGATGATTGTGTTCCCAAGTGCATGGAAACATGCAGTATGGCCACACTTCAGTACAGAGGATTATCGTATCTCTATTGCTGGTGATGTTGCTATCAATAGTTATGATGTATATGATCCTATTCACAATCTTGCAGATCCTAGTAAGGAACGGGATATTAATGAAAATGTCTAAGTTTCTATATACGGTATAGTTTACGTATATTTTAAGAGATGGAGTTAAATGTAGATTCTTGTACTGTCGATCTATTGTTGGAAACAATTCAATTCCGTATTGAAAACGACACAGCTCTACTTTACTCTCCTAATATCCGATCCGACCTAGAGGATCTATTGGCAACTATGGAAGGTTATTCCGATGAATTTCTATGATGTGTACTTAGGAGAAGATTTAGTTGTTTCAGATGTTGCTGAGATTGATCTGAAACACAAGTTAGACTTTATCAAGTGTTATTTTATTGAGTATCCCAAAGATGATCTGAAGGATCGTGAAGTGAGAGTAGTTAAAAATGAAAAGCACCAAGATTAATCCACCCAACTATGGATTTCTAGATGTGACACTAGATACTAGTCACATCGACTTTCTTTATTCATTAATAGAAAAGTATGAACCAGAGGATGCCCATCAACAGTGGCAACTCATAGATGATAATAACAGGTTTCAGAAAGAAGTATTAAATGGAGCAGTAAAGGAGTATATTGAGGAGTGGGGGTTTCCAGAGAAACTTAAATCAACTCATGCACATCAACTTACCTTTCAGAAGTTTTGGGTTAATAAAACAGGAAAGGGTGAATACCATTCATTACATAATCATGATGCAGTTTTCTCTTTTGTAGCATGGTTGAATATTCCATATGCATCGGAAGTTGAACAATGTGTTCAGAATACAATGCACCCAGAGGCAGGTGACTTTATACTTACATATACTGATATCGTAGGTAGAACTCGTAAGGTCAATTGGAAGTTAGATAAACAACACAACGAAGGACATCTGTTGCTCTTCCCAAGTGACTGTTATCATGCGGTTTACCCCCACTTCCTAACAGGGGAAAAAAGAATTTCTGTTGCTGG
>CEVH01077108.1_pt1 | contig 13068 bp, 15 predicted proteins | sample 356521 | NCBI WGS metagenome assembly CEVH01 (sample SAMEA2623446, study PRJEB7988) | marine metagenome | isolation source: saline water (ENVO:00002010), including
GTGGAGGCAGTGGACTCAAGTATGCTGCTTCTACAATCATCTATCTCTCAAAGAAGAAAGAGAAGGATGGCAAGGAAGTCATTGGAAACATTATCAAGGCTAAGACTGCTAAGTCTCGTCTAAGCAAGGAGAATTCTGAAGTTGAAACACGTCTCTATTATGATGACCGTGGACTGGACCGCTATTACGGACTACTGGAATTGGGTGAGAAGTACGGAGTCTTCCAGCGGGTCGGGAATCGCATCAAAGTTGGTGAATCTTCTGTTTATCCTAAGTCTATTCTCGCTGATCCCGAGAAATACTTCACCCCCGAAGTGATGGTGCGACTGGACAAGGCAGCAGAGCAGGAGTTTTCCTATGGATCATAAGGAATGGATCAGGGTCTTCCCTAAGGCACTGGACCCTAACGTCTGCAAGAATGCTATCCTCAAAGCAGATGCCTCTGACAAGATGATGAGGTGGGACGAAGGTGTCCCACAGTACAACATCATCAACGTTTCATTTCTTGCCAATGAAGGTGACCACGAGTGGAATTCTATCCAACAGCAGGTCGTCCCTATCATCCAGTGGTCTGCTCATGAATATATGAAGCTACTGGACTGTGAGAAATTCTGGGCATCCAAGAATAACCTTGAGCAGATCAAACTGAATAAATACAATGTCGATACTGGAGATAACTTCGGTCTCCATATTGATGTTGGTGATGCAGATTCTGCTAAGAGATTCCTGGCATACAAGATCTTCCTCAATGATGTTGAGGAAGGTGGAGAGATGGAGTTTCCACAAATTGGTTACAAGATTAAACCACAGCAAGGTGATGTGGTAATATATCCACCAGGATGGACGTATCCTTATTCAGATAACGCTCCCATCAGTAATGACAAGTATGAATTGACCACCTATCTACATTATCAATGAGCCTCAAGATCGAAGAGATTGCACTCAGTAAACTTATCCTTCAGGAAGATTACTGCAGAAAGGTCCTGCCTTTCATTAAGGATGAATACTTCGACATGTTTACAAACCGTGTCCTGTTTCAAACGATTCAGGAATACATTGGTGAGTATGATGTGTCGCCTGAGCCTAACGCTCTGAAGATTGAGATTGAAAAGCGACGTGACATCACCGAGGATGTTTACAGGGAGATTGAAACCTTCCTGGATAACCTTGACCGTGATCACTACAACGATGACTGGTTGATGGAGACCACTGAGAAGTGGTGCAAAGAGCGAGCAGTTTATCTCGCTCTCATGGAGTCAGTCAAGATTGCTGACGGTCAAGATAAAACTAGGACAAAGGACGCCATCCCCAGCATCATGTCTGAGGCATTGGGCGTCTGTTTTGATGATCATGTAGGTCACGATTACATCTCTGATGCATCAGACCGATACGACTTTTACCACAGAAAAGAGGAGAAGATTCCCTTTGACATCGACTATTTCAACAAAATTACAAAAGGTGGTCTGCCTAACAAGACTCTCAATATCGCCCTTGCTGGCACGGGCGTCGGCAAGTCTCTATTCATGTGCCACATGGCTAGTGCCTCACTCCTACAGGGGCGCAACGTACTCTACATTACACTTGAAATGGCAGAGGAAAAAATTGCTGAGCGAATTGACGCCAACCTCCTGGACATCCCGATCCAACAACTGAGCGATCCTATGCTCACCAAGGAGAGATACACCAAGAAGGTGGATGCTCTCAAGAAGAAGACCCAAGGTCGTCTGGTCATCAAAGAATACCCCACAGCATCTGCTCATGTGGGTCACTTTGAGGCACTCTTGAATGAGTTGTCACTCAAGAAAGGATTCCATCCTGACATTGTATTTGTTGACTACCTGAATATCTGTGCATCCTCACGATACAAGGGCACCGTCGTCAATTCCTATACATATGTTAAGTCCATCGCGGAGGAGTTGAGAGGACTCGCTGGCAAGTTGAATGTCCCCATTGTCTCTGCAACACAAACTACGAGGAGTGGTTATGGTAATTCTGATGTGGAGCTTACTGACACTAGCGAGTCTTTTGGACTGCCTGCTACTGCTGACCTTATGGTCGCGCTTATATCCACAGAGGAGATGGAGCAGCTTGGTCAGATCATGGTCAAGCAACTTAAAAATAGATACAATGATCCCACAGTATACAAGCGATTCGTTGTCGGGATTGACAGAGCGAAGATGAGATTGTATGATTGTGATCAGTCCGCACAGGACAACATCATTGATGCTGGTGACATCAGTGAAGACGCATTTACCGACACTAAAAAATCATTTGAAGGATTCAAAGTATGACTGACCCAAACAAATTTACAGACCAAGGCGAGCCCAACTACGAGTTGGAGAAAGAGACAGAAAAGATTTCGGGTCAGGCACAAGAGAAGGTTGAAGAAGAGCGTCAGCGTGCTCAAAAAGTCGCTGATGAAACTCCCAAGACCCCTGAGGAGATGCTCAACAACCCTTCAGTTGCTGCTCCTAAGACCAAGAAGAAGGTTGCTGAGAAGAAGGAAGCACAAGCAAAGGCAGGCAAGCAAGAGAAGTTTGAAGTTGATCTTGATCGCTACTGCAAGTTTGTTGACCGTGTTACCTCTAACGCTAGTAAGGACTACCAGTCCTACATTGAGCGCCTGACTGAGTTGCATCAGCAAGGTTGCAACATTGAGCGTCTTGATACTGCTGCCTCTGGTATCTGTGCTGAGGGTGGTGAGTTTATGGAGATCGTGAAGAAGATTAAATTCCAAGCGAAACCCTGGGACCAAGCAAACAAAGAGCACCTGCAGAAGGAGTTGGGTGATATCATGTGGTATGTTGCCAATGCTGCTATGGCACTGGACATGCGCCTCGATGAGATCATCTACATCAACACTCTGAAACTGGCAGCACGTTATCCTGAGGGTATGTTTGATGCTCACTACAGTGAAAACCGTGCCCCTGGTGATATCTGATGAAGTTTACACAAGAAGATCTCTGGGAGACCATGCAAACACTTGGGTGGGATCCCAACGATGATGTCCATATTGAGATTGGTGGCACCTCAGTCTATGAGATTGATGGTGCTGGCACCAAGTGGGCACCTGTCAAAGGCACCCGCAAGTACAATAAGGATGCCTTCATTGTAATTAAGAATAGGGATCGCGATCCCTTTGTCCCTTCTAAGGCACCTGAATAAATAACTAGGTAGAGTCACTGTTTTCAATGGCGGTCCTGTCTGGCAAGTCCACTTCTGGAGAGTCAGCATTCGACAAATACATCGGCAACAACAGCATGTGGAAAGACCTCGTGCTCAAAGTCGAAGTTGATATGAATGCTACTTTCTTTAAGTCAAATAAAAAAGATACTCATGGTGTGCTAAAATCAGGCACGGAATTGAAACTTGCTGGCAACAAACAGGATACCATTGGTAAACTGAAAGTAGCACATGTAAAGGTTGGATCTAAGACTGGGTATATTGCACTCAACAGGATCAGAAAACCTACTAAAACAAATGTCATGGCAGCAGAAGAAGCTGCTATCCGTGACCTAGATAAACTCATTAAGGACTTAGTTAAACAACTAGGTCCTATTAAAATATGTACACCCAGTGGTGACTTCAAGAATTGCGTGGGTGTGAGAAATATAACTGAAAAAGTTTTAGGTAGAGAAGCAAAGGCTGACTTTGCAATCTATGATGATAAGGAAGTGGATCAAATTTTTATCTCTCACAAGAAGGCAGGTGGACCTGCTGCTTACCAGCAGTATGGTGGTGTCTCCCCTAAGTCTGGTAGTGCCAACAACCCTACGTTGATCTATGATGATGCTGAGACTAAAAACTTTCTAAGAAAAGTTGCAGGTTATATTGTTGGTGACAAACTACAGAATCCTGTCTACTCATATGTGAAGAGCACTACACTTATCAATAGATCCGTGTATGGTCCTTCTTATGGCGGCAAGTATGGTATAGATAATGTCAACATGATTGCACAGGGTAATCCTAAACTCACACCTAAGCGTGGTGAAGAAGCATGTTTCAATCTGACATTCTCTGATCATGTATCATGGAATGGTGACTCGGACTACTTCTCTAGGGGAGGATACCGTGCTGCCTTTGCTGCTACCTACAGAGCAGGCAGAGGATTTGATATTGATGGGCAACGATACAACGGTGCCCGTGTGGCAATTTACCCAGTGGCACTGGTGAGCAACCGTAGTGGTGCTGAGGAGGTATAATAAAGACATGGCAAAAAACACACACCTAGAGCACCTCGAAGACGACATCTTCAATCAAGGATACGCTGGTGCTACTAACGCTATCAATTTCCTTGAGTCATTGCGTGACATGCTCACGTCAGGTAAGGGTGGTAACAATACCAAGGTTACTGTCAAGTGGGATGGTGCTCCTGCAATCATTTGCGGCACAGATCCTGAGACAGGATTGTTTTTCGTGGGTAACAAGTCAGTCTTTAACAAGACTAACCCTAAGATCTGCTACTCCCATGCTGACATTGACTTTCATTATGATGGTGCCCTCAATGGCATTCTCAAAGCGTGTCTCGATCAACTCAGCAAACTCCCTATTCAAGGAGTGATCCAAGGTGACTTGCTTTACACTAAGAAACCTACAGTCATTGCAATGCGTGGTCGTCCTTGCTACCACTTCAAACCTAACACTATCACCTATGTGATTCCAAAGCATTCTGAGTTGGGACAGAAGGTTGCTGCAAGCAAACTCGGTATTGTATTCCACACCTCATACAGAGGATCCACGATCGGTGAGATGAGTGCTGGTTTTGGTGTTGATGTGTCTGGTATGCAGGGTGTAAAAGACGTTGCAGTCTTCTCTTCCACCTTCCAGAATGTCAATGGCATGGCAAACCTTAACCCAGGTGAGATCACTAGACTTAATAGTACTATTCAGAAGGCACAACGTAGTCTTTCTAAGGGTAAGAAATTCTTAGATCAGATCCAGAGAGCACCAGGACCACAGTCCTTTGCTCCTCCTGCTCTCTTCAAGATCTACTTCAACCAAGTTATCCGTGGTGGTAATGTCCCCTCTGCAGAAGGTATTGCTTCTGGTTATATTGACTTCGTGACCAAGAAATATGATGACGAGATTAAGAAGAAGAAGACTGATAAGTCACAGCAAGAATGGAAGCGCCGTAAGGTTGACGCTCTCGCTTACCTAAATAATAATAAGTCTTTAATGATCCACACATTTACTGGATTTAAGGACCTTATCGCTGCAAAAGAGCAAGTGATAAATAAACTCAAGAAGATTGAAGGCGTGGGTACTTTCTTGGAAGACGAGAAAGGATACCGTGTCACAAGTCCAGAAGGATTTGTTGCAATCAAAGATGGCACTGCTATCAAACTTGTTGATCGTCTAGAGTTTTCACGAGCAAACTTCACCGTCGCTAAAGATTGGGGCAAATGAGATTTATTCAATTTATCAGGGAGGCAGCAGAGGCAGCAAAGAAGCCTAAGAAACCTTCCACATCCAGTAAGGGACGGTCGTCTGCAGCAGACAAAAAATTAGAGGACAAGCATGTCGCAATTACTTTTGGGAGGTTTAACCCTCCTCACGCTGGTCATGGTAAACTCCTGGATGCAGTCAAAGCGCACGGCGGCGACTCAGGCAATTACCGTATCTATCCATCACGGTCCCAAGATCACAAGAAGAATCCGCTGACTGCACAGCAGAAGGTGGACCACATGCGTAAGATGTTTAAGGGGCACAAGGATGCTATCCAAAACAACGAAGCGCATAGAAATATCTTTGACATCCTTCGCGACTTGCATGATGAAGGTCATGAGCATGTCACCATGGTCGTCGGTGATGATCGTGTGAAGGAGTTTGAGACCCTTGCAAACAAGTACAATGGTCTTCACTATGACTTCAAATCTATTAACATTAAGTCTGCAGGTGCTCGTGCTACTGACAGTGATGATCCTATTGAGAATCTGTCCGCCTCAGCAATGCGGAAACATGCCCAAGGAGGAGATCACGACTCATTCCATATTGGGACTGGTGGATACAAGGACTCTAAGAAACTGATGGCAGATGTTATCCAAGGGATGACACCTCCACCTAAGGCGAAGAAGGGTAAGAAGGGTGAGTCTGTCCATGAATCTGTCTGGACATACGCTCCTAAACTAGACTTCGATGCCTTCCGTGACTACTACATGCTCAACCAGATCTACAAGGTTGGTGCAATCGTAGAGCATGATGACAGTGGTATGATTGGTAAGATCGTCCACCGTGGTCCTAACTACATCATCATGGAAGATGGTCTGGGTGGTGAGCACCGTGCATGGTTGCAGCATATCACAGAGATGACTGATGCTGAGACACAGGCAGTTGCTGCTGACACTACAAAGGATCAAGGTAACTATAGTGCCGATGATGGCAGTGGTAACACCTGGAAAGCAGGGACTGACCGCTATCGTGAAGCACTGCAGAATATGACCCCTGGTCAGAAGCCAGTTAAATTCTCAGAGTTTAACGCTTCCATTAGAAAAACTGCTGAAACTAAATAGTATTAACGAAATTCATTTCGGTTTAGAAACATGACGTTAGAAATGCTGGTGTCTGCGGCACTGATGGATTACAATCCTACCGAGCAGGCATATATCCTCAAGGCAATCGAAGAAGATAAACTTCCTGATACCAAGAGACTCCACGATGGAGTCATGAAGGTCATGGAAGCATTCGATGCTTACGAGCCTACAGTAGAAGGCTACGCAGGATTCAAAATTGATCGTAACGCTGTCGCAAAGAAGAAGGCAGAGTACAAAGATGACCGAAATGTTGGTCGGGTTGTCAACGCTGGTGGTGATTCTATGCTCATCACTGGTAAGAAGGCAGACGGTCGTTACATTGTCGTCGGTAAGAAAGGCGAGAAGTCAGCAAGAGATGCTGCTGACCTAGGTGTCACCAAGAAAGAAGAAGTGGTTGGCATCGACATCGACGATCTCCATCAAGAAATGCTTGAAGGTCTCAAGCAGGCTCGTGCTAATGTTGGTAAGAGCAAGTGCTGGGACGGATACAAAGCAACAGGCACCAAGATGAAAGGTGGTAAGGAAGTGCCTGATTGCAAAAAAGAAGAGAGTATGAATGAAGTCTACAAGGGTAGGCATGGTCAGACTGACAAGCAGTATGCTGACTCCCGCTCCCAAGGTGGCAAGATGGTTTCTGGTGACTCCAAGATGAGTGGTGCTGAATACACTCATGGTCGCAGAGTCAAGGCAGCAAACCCTGGTATGCAACCTGATGTAGGTGGCAAGACTAAACCCAAGTCCCAAGGTAAGATGGATAAGGGTACTCGTGCCGATCTTGATTATCGCAAAGCAAATCTCAAAAAGAGCAACGAAGAGTTTATAAATAAACTGTCCGCTTCGGGACTGTTTACTGAAGCAGAGTTGCAAAAGATGGGGGAGATGGAATGAAACCCGTTGGTCACAAAGAATCATCTCTGAAGACAACCAAAAAAGGTAATGTCACCATCAATCCAAAGAAAGAGGATCTTATGTCCGAAAATCTAAGAAGTAGAATCTTGAGTAACGTTGAATCGCTCAAGGAGGCTGCTAAGAAAAAAGACAAGCACATCAAAGCCGCCAAGGCAGGTAAGCGTTGGCAAGACTCTGACGGCGATGGCAAGTGGTATGAGCCTGGCGAAGATGTTAAGGAGCAGAAGTGTGATTCCTCTGCATCTAAGACAGACAACGTTGCAGACGATGCTGCTAAGAAAGCTGCTAAGGATCGTATGAAGGCAAAGATGATGCAAGCTACGATCGATTTCGACAAGAAGAGGGAAGCTAGACAGTGATCGCATATATAGATCAGACCCCTTTGAGGAAAGATCTATGTGGGCACTCCTTCTACCCCTAGCAAAGAAGACAATCGGTAACCTTATCCAGAGAGACGAAGTGCGTCGTTATCTGGTAGAGGTTTTGCGTTCGCTGGCTGCTACAACGGACAACAAACTGGACGACAAAGCAGTTGACGTAGTTGAATCACTCCTGTTTCAGAAAGAAGAATAGCTATAAATAACTTATAGGAACATCTTCTACACGGAGTACAATGGCAATTTTTGGAAAAATTGATGCCGCAACCTTCTCAAATAACGTAGCGGTCACCAATGGTGACGCCACTGTTACGAAGAATGCAGCAGATACCGTCGTCGTGGGCGACATCATCGAGCTTTCTAGCGTCCCCTATATCGTTAAGGAAGTTACAAGCACAACCTCAATCGAGTTGCACAAGGCATATGCAGGTAGCACCGCTGCTGCTCTGTCTGGTGCTGTCCGCAGGACTGCCCCTAAAGCAGTTGCAGAATTCGTAGTCAAGGGTGGCGACTCTCGCTCCCGTGAGCTCGTATTCGTTGATGACACTGAGCAAGCAGTCGCTGCTAACAAGGCTCGTGGCATCTGGGGTCCTGGTTGGTGGCTCTATGAGACCTACCAGACCGCTGCAGGTGACACCCGCCACAAGGCTGAGTGCATCGCATTCGTCCATGCTACCGCCGCCGCTGCTGGTGACGACGCTGACGATACTGTGGTGGCAGACGTGCTTGAGACAATCACAATCGGCACTCAACCTGCTGACGCAACCACTTCTAGTGGCGCTGCAACCTTCACTGTTGCTGCAACCGTTGATCAGTCTGGCACTATCACCTATCAGTGGCAGAAGAAAGCGGCAGGCAGCTCCCGTTATGCAAACGTGTCTGGTGCAACCAGTGCATCTCTCGCACTGACTGGTCAAACCGCTGCTGCAGACGGTGATAAGTATAGAGTGAAGATCAACACCAGCAAAGGTGCTGAAGAAGTCGTCTCTGATGCTGCAACGCTGACCTTCGGAACCTGATAACTGACACTCTTTCGGAATGCATTTTGATTTACTTAATGAGAAAAACTATTTGATGTTTGCTATTCAGCATTACGATAACCCCCAGTCGGTTACCGTTGATGATTTTATGGAGGACATGAAGAAATTCAAATACCTTAAGAGACTACTCAAGAGGTATTTGAAGACTGGTGTCCTCCGTGTCAATTTGATACTAAATCATCTGATCATCTTGTTTAATGTATTTGGCGACGGGACCATCCCACTTCTCATGTACAAACTAGAGAGAGAATACTGGTCTATCATTAAGACCTTTCTCTTATACTTGAATAGATATCCTCAGGTTTCTGCAGGATCTCTTGACATTGTTGATATTGATAACGACGTAAAAGAATTGCTAGAAGACCTGTGAATGAAGACGCACCAACAATGAGTGTAGGAAACGGTGGCATGACTGGCTCAGCCGATGCTACTGGTCCTAATGCTGGTTACGATCCCCTCCTAGGAGGGTCGAAGCGTAAGCCTAGGAAGCGTCGTCGTTACACAATCTCTCAGAAAGAAATGCTTGCTACTGAGGGAGCACAGAAAGACACATCATACCTGCCATTCCTCATTTCATATGATGGATCAGAGCAGTATGTATTGTATAGTAAGTCTGAAGCACAACTAAAGATAGAGCTTCGTAAGATCTATCGCCCCGAAAACTTTAAGAAACTGGCAGTCAAACGTCTGTACCCTAATGATGTTATCCAATTCTATTGGAAGAAAAGACAAGCAGCACTTAGGGCAGAGTAATGGCATTCGGTTTCGGCAAACTTGCCGTCTTGGAATCAAAACTATCCATCTATGAGGATCTCAGTAAGGAGATGCTCGATAAACTTGAGAAGGCTGTAGGCACTATCTCAGAAAATAGCAACAAGATTGCTATCATCTTGGAGCGTCACGAGAATCGTCTGGACGAGAGTGAGCGCACGGATGCCCTCATCATTAAGATGATGGAGGAGATGAAAGAAACTCATGTGAGGGACAGGGAAGTCCTTCATGAAAGGATCACCACTCTTACAAAGAAAGTAGATCAGAATGCTAAGTTTGTAGTGGGTGCTGGTGCTGTCCTTGCAACTATGGTGACAGTCCTACAAGTGCTCCCACCACTCATCAATTCATTGACACCTGCTGTCCAATCTGTTAGCATGGTCTCAACGGATACTCATGAATGGACTACGTTGACGACAAATACATCCGACTTCTCAGCACTAGGCTAGACAAGTATAAGCACGTCAAATCAGGTCTCTATAACTTCCGCTGCCCCTACTGTGGTGATTCACAGAAGCATAAGAATAAGGCACGGGGGTATTTTTTTCTGAAGAAGACTGAATACATCTACAAGTGTCACAACTGTGGCATAGGTAGATCGCTGTCTAATTTTCTAAAGGACAATGCTGTGGATCTGCATGACCAGTATGTCATGGAGAAATATAAGCAGGGGATGACAGGTAAAGGGAGGCATACACCCTCACCAGAATACAAAGGTGCAACACCAAAGTTTGCCAAGAAGGTAACAGATTGCACACCTATTTCAGAGCTAAATACAGGACACCCCGCAAAAGAATATCTTCTCAAAAGGAAGATACCTGAAGATCAACTAGGTAGATTCTTCTACGTTGATAAGTTTAAGAGGTGGGTCAACACACAACGTCCCACGTTTGAAAATCTACAGAATGACAGACCTAGAATTATTATCCCTCTCATTGGTGAGGACGGTGTGTGGTTTGGAATCCAGGGTCGCTCTCTGGCAGCAACTTCTACGCTACGATACATCACAGTAATGTTTGAGGATAGACTCAAACTATTCGGACAAGATCATGTAAACCCTGAGGAAACAGTTTATGTCACAGAAGGACCATTCGACAGTACTTTCATTAGACAAGCTGTTGCTATGTGTGGTAGCGATGTTGACCACCGCTCTATTCCTTATAAGAATAGGGTCTGGGTATTCGACAACGAGCCCCGCAATAAACAAATCGTGTCACGGATTGACGCTGCCATCAGAAGCCAGGAGCAGGTGGTTATCTGGCCAAAAGGATTAAAGGAAAAGGATATCAATGACATGGTGTTGGCAGGACTTGACCCTTCTGCTATAATAAAAGACAACACCTTTTCGGGATTAACAGCAAAGGTAAAACTAACAGATTGGAAAAAGGTATGAGCGACATTACAGTTGTCAAGCGCAACGGTATGGTGGAGGATCTCCACCTTAGTAAAATTCATGAGATGGTAGAGCACGCTTGCAGAGGTCTTGCAGGTGTGTCTGAGTCGGCAGTAGAAATGAATGCCAATCTCCAAGTCTTCGATGGTATCAAGACCAGTGACATTCAAGAAATTCTTATTCGCTCTGCCAATGACCTGATTACATTGGAAGCACCAAACTATCAGTTTGTAGCAGCACGTCTGCTGTTGTTTGGTCTTCGTAAGCAGGTGTATAATGGTCACCCAGACCTACGTCCACACATTCAAGAGCATGTGTGGGACTGTGTTGAGCGTGGTGTGTATGACAAGACCATTCTCAAAGCATACTCTGATGATGAGTGGGATCAGATCGAATCATTTATTGATCATGACCGTGACTATTTGTTTACATATGCTGGTTTGCGGCAGGTAGTAGATAAATACCTCGTGCAGGATCGCTCGTCTGGTGAGGTGTATGAGACACCACAACAGATGTACATCATGATCGCAGCGACGCTCTTCCAAAAATATCCATCAGAGACTCGACTCGATTATGTCAGACGATACTACGACGCAATCTCGAAGCACCGAATCAACATTCCCACACCTATCATGGCAGGGGTGCGAACTCCGCTTCGACAATTTGCGAGCTGTGTTCTTGTTGATGCTGATGACACCCTCGATAGCATCTTTAGTAGCGACATGGCTATTGGTTACTACGTTGCACAGCGTGCTGGAATCGGCATTAACGCGGGGAGGATCCGTGGCATCAACAGTAAGATCAGAGGGGGTGAAGTACAGCATACAGGTGTTGTACCATTTCTCAAAAAGTTTGAGTCAACTGTCAGATGCTGTACGCAAAACGGCGTTAGAGGTGGAAGTGCAACAGTCCACTTCCCAATCTGGCACAAAGAAATAGAAGATATCATTGTCCTTAAGAATAACAAGGGCACTGAAGATAACAGGGTAAGGAAACTTGACTATTCTGTCCAAATTAGCAAACTATTTTATGAAAGATTCATCGGAAATGGAGAGGTTTCGCTTTTCAGTCCTCATGATGTCCCTGGGTTGTATGACGCTTTCGGCACTGATGAGTTTGACGATCTGTATTGTAGTTACGAATCGGATAAGTCAATCCCTAGAAGCACCGTCCCTGCCCAGCAACTCTTCCTTGACCTACTGAAGGAGAGAGCAGAGACTGGTCGTATTTACATCATGAATATCGACCACTGTAATACTCACTCGTCCTTCAAGGACAAGGTGAATATGTCTAACCTGTGTCAGGAGATCACCCTGCCCACGGATCCTATCACCCATATTGATGATGACGCAGGAGAGATTGCGCTGTGTATTCTGTCTGCCGTTAACGTGGGCAAGATTAAAAATCTTGAAGAGATGGAGAATCTTTGTGACCTTTCGGTTAGAGGTCTGGAAGAGTTGATTGATTACCAAGAGTATCCTGTCGCTGCAGCACGCCGTAGCACCCTTGCAAGGCGCTCCTTGGGCATTGGATTCATCGGTCTGGCACATTACCTTGCCAAGCATGGAGAGCACTATGATGACAAAGGTGCATTGAAACTGGTCCATGAGTTGACTGAAGCATTCCAATACTATCTGCTGAAGGCATCTAACAAACTGGCACAAGAGCGTGGAGCATGTGAAGCATTCCATCGCACCAAGTACTCGGACGGAATTCTTCCGATCGATACATATAAGAAGGACGTAGACGATCTAGTAGCACCAGAATACAACTATGATTGGGATTCTTTACGGACTGATATCGACGAATTCGGTCTCAGACACAGCACATTGTCCGCACAAATGCCTTCGGAGAGCAGCTCCGTTGTGTCAAACGCAACCAATGGAATCGAGCCGCCTCGCGACTACCTGTCCATTAAGAAATCAAAGAAGGGACCACTAAAACAGATCGTCCCACAATATACAACACTGAAGAATAACTATACCCTTCTCTGGGACATGCCATCCAATCAAGGATACGTTGGTATCGTTGCTGTGATGCAGAAATTC
>CEVH01192026.1_pt1 | contig 13029 bp, 10 predicted proteins | sample 356521 | NCBI WGS metagenome assembly CEVH01 (sample SAMEA2623446, study PRJEB7988) | marine metagenome | isolation source: saline water (ENVO:00002010), including
AGCAAAGGCTTGAGCGTTTTCAGGAACAGTTGGCAAAGCTGGCGGAAGAGCCCGCATTCCAGGACCTCACAAATGACAAAGGCAAGGTCCCCATAGGTAGCGTGAAGAAGCAGCTCAAGACGGCCAAAGGAGGCGCAGCGGAGACACTCCAACGGTTCTTGGAAGCGTACGACGAGGAGAAATCATTGCGGACCGACCTGGTCAACTCGGTCTCGGAGCAGGAGTCCCTTGTCGAGGAGCGACTATCCGCCAGCGATGCGAATGGTGACTTGGAGGACATCAGGATTCTGGGCCGCTACCGGGACGCGCTGGAACGCACGGCCGTTCTCAAGAAAGCCAGGAAGGAGGCGGAGGCAGAGCTCGATGCGCTGGCCTACGCAAAGTACCCGAAACTCACGGAGGCCGAGGTGAAGAGTCTCGTGGTGGAAGACAAGTGGATGGGCTCTCTGGACCGGCTGATCCATCGCGAGATGGATCGCATTGGGCAGGGATTGACTCATCGAATCCGCGACTTGGCTGAACGGTATGAGTTACCTCTGCCGGATTTAATAAAAGACGCAAGTGAAATGGAGGCCCGTGTGAACGGGCACCTCGAATCTATGGGGTTCGCGTGGAAGTAGAAAGGGGCTACAAGCAGACCGAGATCGGAACGATGCCAGCGGACTGGCAAATCGCCGAGTTGCGCGATGTCGTGGACCCAGAGCACAAGATTCGGTATGGGATCATCCAGCCCGGAAAGTACGACTCGACGGGGCGCTATATGGTTCGTGGGCAAGACTACTCCTTCGGCTGGGTCGCCGAAAGTCAGCTCTTCCGGGTATCCGCTCCCATTGAAACGCGCTACAAGAATGCGCGACTTGCTCCCGGGGACGTCTTAATGACGATTGTGGGAGCCAACACCGGTCACGTGGCGGTAGTCCCCGACTGGCTGGGCGGGGCGAACATTACCCAAACTACAGCCCGGATTAGGACGAACCGGGCGCGAATGAACAATCGATTCTGTTTATACTTCTTCCAAAGCAGTGCTGGGAAACGAGTAGTGCAAAACTTCATCAAGGGAAATGCGCAGCCCGGACTGAACATTCGCGACGTGGAAATAATACACGTCCCCCTCCCACCCCTCCCAGAACAACAAGCCATCGCCGAGGCCCTTGGAGATGTCGATGCCCTCATCGAATCGCTGGAGAAGCTCATCACCAAGAAACGCCTCATCAAGCAGGGGGCCATGCAGGAACTGCTGACCGGAAAGCGGCGGTTGCCGGGGTTCGCCAAGTCGAAGAAGACCAAGCAAACAGAGATCGGAATGATTCCGGAGGATTGGGAGGTGAGGACGTTGGGCGCGGTTGCGCATATCAAAACCGGGGAGCGAAACAACCAGGACAAGGAGGAGAATGGACAATATCCGTTCTTCGTTCGCTCCGCCACCGTCGAGCGCATCAATTCCTACTCTTATGATTGCGAGGCTATCTTGGTTCCCGGCGAGGGTGGGATCGGCAGCATCTTCCACTACATCGTCGGAAAGTTTGACGTCCACCAACGTGTCTATGCAATTACGCAGTTTGCACCCGAGATGGACGCTCGCTTCATTTTCCATTACATGCACCTTCACTTCGGACGGCATGCAATGACGAACACTGTAAAGGCAACCGTAGACTCCTTGCGTCTACCCACCTTCACGAACTTTTCCATTGCGGTGCCCCAGCATGCTGAGCAGCGGGCCATCGCGGAAGTCCTGGGGGATATTGATTCGGAAATCGAATTATTAGAAACCAAGCTCTCCAAGACCCGTCAGCTCAAGCAGGGTATGATGCAAGAACTCCTCACTGGCAGGATTCGACTCGTCTGAGGTTGCCTATGGACACAATCGCCAAGCCAGAGAAAGAAACGCAGCGCCGCCTCATCCATGAGGTCCTCGGCCCGCAACCGAAAGGCTTGGGCTACGAGTATCTGGGCGACTGGACTGACCGCGACGGCAACAGTAATATCGAAACGATGCAACTCGCGGCTTGGCTCAAGGGTCAGGGTAATACCGACGCTCAGGTTGCAGCTATTGTTCATCGGCTCCGCACGGAAGCCGAGAATCCAACGCGCGGTCTCTACGGAAACAATAAAGCCGTCCACTCTCTTCTCCGCTACGGTGTTCACGTAAAGACCGAGGCCGAAAAGGCAACCGAGACAGTGAAGCTGATCGATTGGGATCATCCGGAAAACAACGACTTCCATGTAGCCGAGGAAGTCACTTTGCACGGGGGGCACGAGCGCAGGCCGGACATCGTACTCTACGTGAACGGCATCGCTCTCGTAGTGATCGAACTCAAGAACAGCCGCAAGAGCATCGGGGAAGGCATCCGGCAGCTCATCTCCAACCAGAGACCGGAGTTCAATGAATCCTTCTTCAGTACAGTGCAATTACTCATCGCCGGCAATGACTCGGAGGGACTAAAATACGGAACTATCGGGACTCCCGAGAAGTATTATCTGACCTGGCGTGAAGATGAAGAGGACGGTACCGGTTATCGGTTAGACAAATATATCCGTAAGCTATGCTCTAAAGAGCGTCTGCTAGAGCTGGTGCATGATTTCATACTCTTCGATGGAGGCACCAAGAAGGTGCCCCGCGTGCATCAGTACTTCGCCGTAAAGCATGCACAGGAACATGTGCGACAGCAGAAGGGTGGCATCATCTGGCATACTCAGGGAAGCGGAAAGAGTATCGTGATGGTCCTCCTGGCGCGCTGGATTCTGGAGAATAACTCAAACGCCCGTGTTGCAATTATTACCGACCGGGATGAACTGGACAAACAGATCGAGCGAGTATTTACGGAAGCCGGCGAGAATATCAAACGAACTGCAAGCGGAAGAGATTTGCTCTCAAAGTTGGGTCAGGCCACCCCGCGCTTGCTATGCTCCCTTATCCACAAGTTTGGGAGAAAGGACGTCGATGACATTAGCGAGTTCATTAGGGAATTGGAGGGCAAACCAAGCAATACTGTCGGGGAGGTGTTCGTCTTCGTGGACGAGGCGCATCGGACTCAAAGTGGCAAGCTGCACCGAATTATGAAGGCCATGATGCCGAACGCGGTCTTTGTAGGCTTCACGGGAACACCACTCCTAAAGCAAGACCGGCAGACAACCATAGAGGTCTTCGGAAGTTACATCCACACCTATAAGTTTAACGAGGCCGTAAGAGATGGAGTGATTCTGGATCTCGTTTACGAGGCTAGAGACATCGACCAGAAGCTCACATCACCCCAAAAGGTCGATGAATGGTTTGCAGCTAAGACAAAGGGCCTAAACTCGTGGCAGCAGGAAGAGCTCAAGCGGCACTGGGGAACGTTGCAGAAGGTTCTTAGTAGCAAGTCCCGTATGGATCGCCTTGTGTCGGATATCATATTCGATTTCTCCGTAAAGCCGCGGCTCTCAAGCGAACGTGGAAACGCAATCCTCGTGGCATCCAGTATCTATGAAGCCTGTCGCTATTTCGGGCTGTTTAACGAGACTATGCTCAAGGGTAAATGTGCTGTCGTTACATCCTATAATCCCCAATCAAGAGACCTGAGTGCCGAAGATACGGGCGCAAACACCGAGACCGATAAGCAATACATCTACGAAACCTACCAGAAACTACTGGAATCGGTTCAGGCGCAGCCCGGCAAATCAAAGACTGAGACTTACGAAGACCGGGCCAAGAAGCTATTTATACAAGAACCGTCCAACATGAAACTATTGATCGTGGTGGAGAAACTGCTAACGGGGTTTGATGCGCCGTCCTGCACTTATCTGTATATCGATAAATCAATGCAGGACCACGGTCTCTTCCAGGCGATCTGTCGGACCAACCGGCTCGACGGTGAGGACAAGCCATACGGCTACATCGTCGACTACAAGGATCTCTTTCGCAAAGTGGAAAACGCGTTGGCTGTGTACACTACCGAACTCGATCGCGGGCCGGGAGAAGAAGACCCTCAGATTCTACTGAAAGATCGGTTAACAAAGGGTCGGGAACAACTCGAAGCAGCGCGGGAAAAACTCGCCCGTCTGTGTGAAGATGTGGAGCAGCCGCGCGGCGACCTGGAATATCAACGGTATTTCTGCGGCAATCCAGAGAACAGAAATGATCTCGCGGAAAGGGACCTCCACAGGGAAGTGCTCTATGTCACCACGGCCATGCTTGCCCGGGCATATGCAAATATTGCTGATGATCTGCCACATGCCGGATATTCGGACGCTGAAATAGGGTCACTGCAAAGGGAATTACGGGACTACGTGGCCCTACGGGATATGATTCGCCTGGCGAGTGGTGAGACCCTTGACCTGAAGCCATACGAAGCGGACATGCGCCACCTGATCGATACCTATATTCAGGCGGAGAATCCTCGGCCCATCTCGGACTTTGAAGACACATCCCTATTGGAGTTGATTGTTGAGAGCGGGGTAGCCGATGCGATAGCAAAGAAGATGGCGGCTCGGAAGAATAACCAGAAGGCTGTTGCTGAAACGATTGAAAACAACATCCGACGTAAGATCATGAAGGAACACCTGAATGATCCTGCCTTCTATGAAAAGATGTCGGCACTCCTCGACGAAATCATCAAGTTCCGGAAAGAGAAAGCTGACCGCTATGCACAGTACTTAGAGCGGGTCGCGGAATTGGCTCGCCAACTGCTGTCCGGGCGAAGCAAAGAAACCCCGGTATTGCTCGACACTCCGGGGAAAAGAGTATTGTACCATAACCTCGACAACAATGAGGACCTCGCCATCGAGCTGGATCAAACTATCCTTCAAGTTCGTCCAGACGGTTGGCGAGGTGTTCAGTCACGGGAACAGGTCATCAAGGCTGCTCTTTACGGTGTCCTGCAGGACGAGAGCGCAGTTGAGCGGGTGTTTCAGATAGTTGTAAATCAGAAGGAGTATTAATGGGGCAGCATCTTGCAATCGGTGATATCCAGATCGATGTTACGCATAAGGACATAAGGAATGTCCATTTGACCGTTCATCCGCCTGCCGGTGCCGTTCGGGTATCTGTTCCAAAAGGCATGGATCTTGAACGAGTCCGTGTGTTCGCTATTTCCAAGCTGGACTGGATCAAAGAACAACAGGTCAAAGTCCGTTCCCAGGATCGGGAACCAATTCGAGAATACATCGATCGTGAGAGTCATTATCTATGGGGCAAACGGTACCTGCTGGAGTTGATAGAGACTTCAGGTCGTCCACGCATTGAGATCACCGGGAACCGTATGCTAATGAAGGGCCGACCCAACCTACCGCTAGATAGACGCAAAGCGGTGCTCGACGAATTCTACCGATCTGAAATTCGAACTGCGGCCCTCCCGATGATCGACAAATGGGCACCGAAACTGGGAGTCTCAGTAGAGCGGTTACAGGTCCGGCGGATGCGTACTCGTTGGGGTAGTTGCACCCCCGCGCGCCGGAGCATCCTGCTCAATACAGAATTGGCTCGAAAGCCGCTGGATTGCCTCGAATACATCGTCGTCCATGAAATGTCCCATCTCATAGAACGAACCCATAGCCATCGATTCCGGGAGATTCTCAATAAATGGATGCCTGGATGGGAGCATATCCGGGACCGTCTCAATCAACTCCCGATAGCGCATGCGGAATGGTAGCAGAGAGGGGTCCGGGAAGCCACCCCCACCCCGTTTATGCATTATGCTTCGATCTTCCCTATGACTCGGAATATCCACTGGAAATGTCCGGAATATAGGCTTCAGGAGCCCTGCAGTGCGCGTGGGACTCAATATAATCAGGTTAAATCAGATTGCACTGTGCCATCAGCCGAGCAGCAGCTAACGGGAAAAGCGGAGGGAGCTTGACAAAATCTGGTAGTCTTGGGACATAATCGCCATGCCGGTCATTGATCGTGAATACATCAACGAGCTTGCTGAGCACATCTCCGAATCCTTGGATCTCTCGATCCCGGTCAGTCTCGAGCAAGTTGTGACCAAGTTGGGCGGAGAGCTAAGCAGGCAGAAGTTACCAGAATCAGTTGATGCAATCATCTACAAGATGGGCGATGCATTCCAGATCGTGATTTCTGAGGATTCCAAGGCTGGAAATCGGGATCGGTTCTCGATCGCTCATGAGCTAGGCCACCTGTTTCTTCACATGGGCTACCTCATTGATCCGGAGAAATGGGCATCCACACCAGAGTACAAGGACTCCGTTTATTTGCGCTATGGGTACAGTGAGGAAGAATTCGAGGCCAATGAGTTTGCGGCTGCTCTGTTAATGCCTCGCTCAGCCTACGCAGCGGCCGTGGAAAAGTATACTGTGGCGGGCCGCTGCGATGTCGCGAAACTGGCCGACCATTTCCAGGTATCTAAGAAAGCGGCCCTAATTCGAGGCAGATGGTTGGGTATCTTTCGTTGGCAATAGACGATCCAAAGTCCAAAATCGCTCAGTTTGGTCGTCCGATTGAAGGGAAGACGGAAAAGCCTGTAGCATACGTATTTCTTTCCCTGGATTTGGTCGGGTCCACTGAATTCAAAGTTCGCAGACCGGGTGAATGGCCGGTGATCTTTCGCTATTTCTACGCTGTCGCAGAAAGGGAGGTGAAAAACGTGCTCCCTGAAATGCGCGTCTGGAAATATGTCGGTGACGAGATACTGTTCTACATGCAGATTCCGAGTCCTCAGCACTTGGCAAAATTCGTTACTGAAGCGGGAGTAGTTATTGAGACTATTACTCGCTTGCTCCACAATCACAGTCCGATCGTCATAGGTGCCCTAGCGATTAAGGGGGTTATATGGGCGGCGCGTGCCCAAAGACCGAAGCCTGGACCTGTTACAGCTCAGCCCCATTTGGAGGCACCCAATGTTATCATACCTACCGTGCACGGAGATCAAGAGGCAGAGGACTTCTTGGGTCCAGACATTGATATCGGATTCAGATTGGGACCCCACGTGGCCGCGAACGTACTAGCAGTCAGTGCTGAGCTTGCATTTATCTTGCTGGATCATGAGGATTCGATGGGGCTGTCGGGGCGATTGCGGATCGTAGGCTATAAACAATTGAAGGGAGTGTGGCGTGGGAGACCATACCCCATCATTTGGTACTGCGCTGATTGGGAAGCCATTCGGCAAATCCTCCCGTACGACGCCGTTCTACAAAGTGATCTAGCCAAAACTGCGGTGGAGTCGCCAGCCCAAGTTTCAGAAACCCTACCACTGATTATGCAGCAAATTGGCTTAGGGCAATTTCCAGGTGAATTCCGCTCGAGTATGAAAGCACCGGAGCCAGAGACCGAGCTACGGTACACTTCGATTTCAAGGGCTAAGCTAGCCGAGGTCCATTGCGTTGCAATCGTATTCGACACCTCGATGCGAGTGCTCGCTGCTAGGCGACCAATGGACAAGGAAAGGATGCCTGGAATCTGGGAATTCGGGTGCGCACAAATTCGATCAACTCATACGGTTGAGGACTGTCTCAAAGAAGCATACTTGGAGGACTTTGGGGCCAAGATTGAAGTCGTAAATCAACCCATTGCCTGCTATCATATCCTGGTAGAACAGACGGGGAAAGTAATTCCGGGATTCATCTTCCCAGCCTTCCTCAAGAATGAGTCTGAGGACATTAAAACCGCTCTTCACCCGAAGAAGCATTCCGAATTGAACTGGGTGCCAGTGGATGAGATCGAACGCCTGAGCGTGGACGAATGGGTTCCTGATGCGCGCGCCAACATTCAAGCAGCCTACCGGGCTATACAAGAACATCACGCCCAGATTAGTCCGCCATTGCAGCAATAACGACCCGCTTCTAATTGGTCGAAAAAGCTCTTGACTCATCCTCAAGTGTTCACTTAAGTGAACAGTATGGCAAAGACTCCAAGGGCATTTGTTCGAGTGCGCGGCCCTCTGCGCCGCTATAACCGGGCGGGCGGTCCCCACCAAGCGGAAAAGGAAAGTCTCCTGCAGCAGATTGAAGAAAAGCTAACGGCAGAGGGATTATCGATGCGCAAGCTAGCTGAGCTCTCCGGAGTCAGCGTGGGGCAATTGTCAGGAGTGTTAAAGCGCGATAAGCAAGGAACCATAGATCTCCTTATTACGCTGGCACAGGCACTGGACCTCGACTACGAGTTTAGTTCCCGGCAGGACTCCAACAAGAAGAGGGAGAAATAGACTATGAGTGTGAAACGTACTAATCAACCGATTACCTCCCTGTATGGGGGGGTCGGCAGCGCAATCCAGGCTGCAGCAGGAACACATACAACGAGGTACGAGGACGATTATGGCCGTGAAGAGTGGTTTCCCACCCCCCTGTATATGGGGGTGGACCACGATGACAGCAGCCCCTCCCAGGACCGCGCATCTATTTCAGTCCGGAGGAAATCTACCAGGTATGGCCGGACTATTCCCGAGGGCCTCGCTCGGGCATTTCCTGCTGTGCGTTCCACGGGACGACTAGCGGTGGCCAAAGGAAAACCCGAGGTGATCAGCCGAATATTACCGGCCAATACAGAGAGGGTGCCGTTCTCCCTTGATGCTTCAGACATAGGGCTATATCTCAATGGCATTATCAAACTAAGCGCAACAGTGGCACGATGGAGGTTCAATCATGCGTAAAGTACCTGCTGAATATTACGCAGCTCTGCAGTCGACGCTCGATGCCAAGAATAGGATTCTTGCGGAGGGAAAGACTCCCTGCATTTCCTTCGGCCGCATTTCCAGTACCCGACAAATGAAGGGTAACTCTCTCGATTTCCAGTTAGACGATGCCCATCGACACATGGAAAGCCACGGTATGGAGGCTGCCTTTGAGATCCAGACGGTTGAGAGCGCAAAGACAAGCGGTCGCCGTCCGGATTTCGAACTGATTCTGTGGCTTGCGGAAGAGGCCAAGATTCCTGACCTACTCTTCTACAATGGTTCCCGTGTTACACGTAATGCGATGGATGCTGCTCGGGTCACTGAAATGATCGAATCTGGTAAAATCCGCGTTCATACTTATCAAGACGGAAAGGTGTGTTCTGCGGAGAGCTCGGAGGATGACCTATTCGTTCTATCATTAGGATTCGGGATGCATTGGTTAGAGAACATGCGTCGGGCTCGCGGTGCCAGGCGAAACCACATCAAGAATCGCGATAGGGGGGTCGCTTCCCAGGCACCGCGTCGCGGAGGGTATGTTAAAGGACCAGATAAAAGGTATATTAAAGATCCGGACCCGATAGTCCAGAAGGCCGTAATGTTCATCCATGACTCGTGGGATTATGGCCGATGGCCCGGACTACAGGCAGCGATTGAGGAGTTAAATGAATCGCGGGTTCTAACTTATATTCCGTTCGTCGAGCCACGGCGACAACGGGACGGATCAATCAAGGAAGGTCGTCATAGCGCTTGGACTGTTCAAAGCCTCAGGCAATGGCTCCAGAATCCCTTCTGGTGTGGAAAGTTCTACTCCCGGACCGAAGACAAATTGTTCGAAGGTAGTCAGGAACCATATATCACCGTGGAGCGCTGGAAAAAGCGAGTGGAAAAAGCAGGCTGGCACTTCTCACACCGATCTCGGACAATTGAAACTCCTGGCAAGTACGATGGGTTAATCCGCTGCACCTGCGGGATGGGGTTGTACCGTGAACCACCAAAGAAGGGGAAGTACATCTATTATGCGCATTCTTGTAAGCACCATCCGAATAGTACGAAGAAGGGATATCAGAGAAGGAACGTATCTGTCGAACGCCTGGATACAATGGTTTACGAGCAATTGCGGAGCCACCATTTCGGGCCTCAGTTCACCGAGAACTTGCGGACTCTCATTAAAGCTGTGGAACGAGAATACCGCAAGCACTATGGACAAGAGAACGCTTTACTAACCCGGCAGATCTCGGAGCTCACCGCTCAGAAGCACAACATCCTGCGCGTCCTTGGCCTCAACAAGATTGACGATATCGAGGCTCTTAATTCCGAGCTGAACCGGATCAACCGGGAAATCTCGAGCCTAGAGGCGGAAAGAAGCAAGAGACCAATGCGAGACAGAGGGCTCGTCTTCAAGGCCGTGGATATTGCCGAAACCTTGCAGGTTTTGCCCGGGGCTATCCTAAACGCTCCTGCAGAGGGTCAACGTGAAATTCTGATGGACTTGATCGACTCTATGGAATTGGACAAGGAGCAGAACTTGAGGCTCATCTATAAGCCTATGTTTGCTCCCCTCATGCGAGAGGGGGTTCTGGACCTTGTGAATGGAGTTCGAGAGTTTGAAGCAGTGCTCCCCCGGTAGGACTCGAACCTACGACCAATTGATTAACAGTCAACTGCTCTACCGACTGAGCTACAGGGGAGTGTCACAGGCAGAATCCGGCAAGCTGGCCTGGCTGTCAACTCTGTCCGGGTCTGGAGGGTGCCCTGGCTTTCAAATTTTTCGCACGGTAGTCCGTTCCACGCCAGGCCCGGTAGCCGCTACCCAATCCGGTGTCGGAGCCTGTTTGCTGAGCGGGATTCTCAGAATCCCTGATAGGGAACCTCCATGGCCAGCACTGTAGCCGCGGATTCTGCCTGCAGATTGTATCTATCCTTGCCCACCAGTCCCAGACCATCTCGATGACCCAGGGATTCATCCTCTACAATTGCGGCGCCGGAAATCATGAATAGATAGAGCCCGTTTGCCTTTTCATGCATTTCGTAGACCACCGTAGAGCCTTTGTCCAGCTCAGCCATGGAAAAGTACGCATTCTGGTTGATCCAAAGTGTTTCGGCGGATTGCTGAGGCGAAACCATCAATTGAAATCTATTCTTTCGATTTTCGCTGCGAAACGCCTTCTGGTCGTATCTGGGCTCAATGTCCAGTTTCTCTGGCAACACCCAGATCTGAAGAAACTTCACTGGATCTGCATCGGAATGATTGTATTCTGAATGAGCGATTCCTGTCCCTGCAGACATGATCTGCACATCCCCGGTGCGAATGACTCCATCGGTGCCTGTGGTATCTTTATGCTCCAGGGCTCCTTCCAGAGGAATACTCACAATCTCCATGTTATCATGGGGATGCGTGGGAAAGCCGGCCCCTGGAGCCACCTGATCATCGTTCAGAACTCTCAGAGCTCCAAAGTGTACCCGTTCCGGGTTGAAGTAATTTCCAAAACTAAATGTATGCCGACTCTGCAACCATCCGAAGTTGGCGCCTCCTCGACTGGAAGATCGATGCAAGGTTTTCTCAACTGTAGTCTGGGCTTCCATGATGGTCTCCTGGAGTGTAGAGCTATGATTCTCTGCACATTATTTTGCCGAAGCAATACATTAGTGTCCGGAATCGCACCGTGGTTACGCAGAAAATAGACCTTCTACGGCGACACCCAGGGCATCCGAAAGCTGATGCAGATTGAATGGCTTGCTCAGGAATTGATTCATCCCGGCTTCCAGGCATTCTTCTCTGGTTTCTATGAATGCATCTGCAGTAAGTGCGATGATGTGAGGCTGTCGGATATCCAGTTTTCGAATCTGTCTTGTGGTTTCCAGTCCGCCCATTCCAGGAATTCCCAGGTCCATAAATACCAGGTTGAGATTATCGCTACGGACCCGATCCAGAGCATCTGGCCCGGAATCTACGATTTCGCAATCCAGACCCAGATACTGCAGAAAGCGGCGAACCAGAACTTGATTCAGATCGGAATCCTCCACTACCAGAATTTTCAAGTTCGCTCCGGAAAAATCGGAAACCGGATTTCGCACAGGCTCGGTAACGCTACTAACCTCTGTTACTGGAATCTTAAAGCTGAACCGACTACCAGATCCTACTTCGCTACTTGCCTCAATTGAGCCGCCCATTTTCTCAACCAGAGATTTGCAGATAGACAGTCCCAGCCCCACTCCTTCATGGAGTTCTGACCTGGATTCCGGTGCCTGCACAAATAGATCAAAGATCTGATCCAGATGCTCTGCATGGATTCCTTCCCCGGTATCCATTACAGAAATCATCAAATCGTATTGAGATTCATCTACAGAGAGTGTTCTTGCCTGCACCCTGACTTCGCCCCGGGCGGTAAACTTGAGCGCATTGTTGATTAGATTAGAAATGATCTGGCGAAGTCGTATTGGATCGGCGCGAATGTATTGAGATGTATCCTCTTCAATTTCGAGTTCCAGAGTAATACCCTTCTCGTTGAATTGCTTTCTGTGCAATTCTACAGTATCTTCCAGATGCTTTCGCAAAGCAAAGTCCGAAGGACGGATGTCAATGGAGTTGGTTTCGAATCTGGATACGTCCAGAATATCGCTTATCAATCGCAGAAGGCTTTTGCCGGCATCCTGAATGTAGGCCAGATACTGGGACTGTTCTGCTTTGCTCACACCGCGATCCAGTAGCTCGGCCATACCCAGCATTCCATGAATAGGTGTGCGAAGCTCATGGCTCATGCTGGCCAGAAATATCGACTTGGCCCGCGAAGCCTCGGCCGCGGCCATCTGTGCATTCTTTTCTCTCGAAATATCTGTATGTGTGCCGGTAAATCGTACCGGTTTGCCGTCCTCATCCCATTCTACTATGCGGCCTCGATCCAGGATGTATACCCAGTGACCATCCCTGTGCTTCATTCTATGGATGTTTTCGTAGAAGTCCCGTCGACCATCCATATGTGCCTGGATGTCTTCGAAGCAGGCAGCCAGGTCATCTGGATGCACCCGGCTTTGCCAGCTATCCAGCTTCATCTCAATTTCGGTGATATCGTAACCAAGCATTTCCGCCCAACGCTGATCGAAATGCACTTCGTTTGTCTGGGGATTCCAGTCCCACATGCCCAGCCGGGTTCCTTCCAGGACCAGTTCCAGTCTTTCTTTACTACGAAAAAGGGAACCATCTTCCGTCAGATGGCTATCCAGGGAGGATACCATCGCTTCCCAGGTGTTGTTGTGTCCCGGTCGTATATAGGCCACTATCCAGGGACTCTTGTTGCTACGCCGCCTCCTGAGAGTCATTGCCCTGTAGTCACGAATATCGTTGGGCCACTGAGCAATCAGTTCATCCAGGTTTTGCCAGTCATCATCGGATAATAAATTTCGCATGGTAGCCCCATGCAGTTCA
>CEVH01095478.1_pt1 | contig 13028 bp, 4 predicted proteins | sample 356521 | NCBI WGS metagenome assembly CEVH01 (sample SAMEA2623446, study PRJEB7988) | marine metagenome | isolation source: saline water (ENVO:00002010), including
AAAGGCAAGTTCGCTTCAATCAAAAAGTCCTCGTTAAACTTCAAAGTTTTATTTTGTTCAGATTTTATGACAAGAGAATCATTTACTTTACTTCTTAAATTCAATGATAGGGTATCGGAAAAATTATCGTTGTAAACGTTAAAAGCAATAGAATCTAATTTTTTTTCAGATTTTAACCAAAAGATTAAGCTATCCGATTTTTTCTCTCTTGTTATTTTACTTTCATAATTAAACGAGTCTTCACTAATAATTTTAATTTTGAAAGGTTCATATTCACCCTCATATCCAAATGAGAAAGATCTATTTGTCTTCTGCTTGGGTTTGCCAATTTTGAATGGTAATTTTTCTTTAAATACACTTAAGTTTACCAAGCTGTCTTTAGGTAACTCTATGAATCTTTCGGTGAATCCAATTTTATCAACTTTGCTTTGAAAAGTATAGTCTTTATTTTCTTCTTCTAGTGCAATTATCAGATATTTTCCTTGTTTAATATTTTGAATTATAAAGTTATTAGTGGTATCGATTACTTTTGCTACATGCTTTGGTTTTTTTCTGTATATAATTGAGTCAGTAAAAAGTGAGTCCACCTCATATAATAACACATTTATATTTTCGCTTATTTCCCTATTATATGCATCATTAACAGTTCCTTTAACCACCAATGAATCTATGTAGTTTCCCGTTGAAAATACATACCTGTAATTACTTAATGGGTTCCTTTCGTTGTTGTCCTCAATACTTTCACCAAAATGAAAACTGTATGTTGTGTTATCTTGTAAAGAATCAAATTCAGAGATTGTTAAGGTTTTACTTGCAGACCCCATTGGCATAATTAGAGGCTGTGGTTCTATAGGTGGGGAAATAATAAGTTCTTTCTGTGTATTATTTAATCTTATATACTCGTTAAAAACAATTTCAATTTCTTCGTTTTCAAAGTTTGTTGTGAAATTTTTAGGTGATGATTTCAGAACAACCGGTGGTTCGGTATCAATTTCACCACCTGTTGGAGTTCCACGGTTTGCACATCCCAAAAGTGTTAACAATGCTATGATTGAAAATCTGAGTTTAATCATTTTTGAATCTTAAATACAAAGAAACGCATAATTTTAAAAAAACCATTCCTTTGTTAAATGCGTTTTATATTTTTGTGTTATGAGTGCTAGCAAAGATAAATTCAAAAAAATTGTTTCACATGCGAAAGAATATGGCTTTATATTTCAAAGCAGTGAAATATACGATGGATTAAGTGCAGTTTATGACTATGCACAAAATGGAGTTGAGCTAAAGAATAATATCAAAAATTATTGGTGGGCTTCAATGGTTCAAGTGAATGAAAATATTGTTGGTTTAGACTCATCAATCCTAATGCATCCAACGACCTGGAAAGCATCTGGTCATGTTGATGCATTTAATGACCCTCTTATAGATAATAAAGACTCTAAATTAAGATACAGAGCTGATGTATTAATAGAAGATTATATTGCTAAAATTGAATCAAAAATTAACAAAGAAATAGCCAAAGCAAATAAAAGATTTGGTGACGCTTTTGATGAACATGAGTTTAGAAAAACCAATTCTCGTGTGCTGGAAAATCAAAAAAAGATTGATAATGCAACTTCAAGAATGAAAAAATGTTTCGAAAATGATGATTTAGCTTCTTTAAAGCAATTAATTCTCGATCTTGAAATATCGGACCCTGTGTCAGGCTCAAAAAATTGGACCGATATCAAACAATTTAATTTAATGTTTTCAACAAGTATTGGGGCAAGCTCAGAATCTGCATCAGAAATATTTCTAAGACCAGAGACAGCACAAGGAATCTTTGTTAATTTTTTAAACGTTCAAAAAAGTTCAAGAAAAAAAATTCCTTTTGGAATAGCACAAATTGGAAAAGCATTTAGAAATGAAATAATTGCTCGGCAATTTATATTTAGAATGAGAGAGTTTGAACAAATGGAGATGCAGTTTTTTGTTAAGCCTGGTACTCAATCAGAATGGTACAATATCTGGAAGGAAAAAAGATTAAATTGGCATAAAGCACTCGGATTAGGGAAAGAAAATTATAGATTTCATGATCATGATAAGCTTGCTCATTATGCTGATGCAGCATGTGACATTGAATTTAAATTTCCATTTGGTTTTAAAGAACTGGAAGGAATACACTCAAGAACAGATTTTGATTTGACTCAACACGAACAATATTCTGGAAAAAAATTAAGATATTTTGATCCTGAGATTAATGAAAGCTACGTGCCTTACGTAGTTGAAACATCAATTGGATTAGACAGAATGTTTCTTGCAGTATTAGCTGCGTCTTTTCATGAGGAGAAGTTAGATGAAAATAATTCTAGAATTGTTTTAAAGATTCCAGATTTCCTAGCTCCCTATAAGCTGGCAATACTTCCGCTTGTTAAGAAGGATGGATTATCTGAATATGCAAGGAACTTATATAATGATTTAAAAATTCACTACAATATTTCTTATGATGAAAAAGATGCCGTTGGAAGAAGGTATAGAAGACAAGATGCAATTGGAACACCTGTATGTTTAACAGTTGACCATGATTCAGTTAAAGACGATTCAGTGACACTTAGATTTCGAGACTCCATGGAGCAAATTAGAGTTAAAGTTTCTGATATCAAAAGTGAAATTGATAGTAGGATTAATATTTCTAATTGGCTTTCATAATTCTTAAGCTTAGATATTTTATTTATTTGGCTAAAAGCATTAAATTGCCAATCTTTGATTTAATCAAATTAAATATGAATAACTTATCACAAAAACTTTTTGCTTTAATTATTATTACACTTTCATTTAGTGTAAATGCTCAAACAAAATACAATCCAAATCCTGAAACTAAGGATACATACAAGGTTACCAAAATTATAAATCTTGAATATAAATATGTCCCTAGTATAAAGGAGTTAATTGAAAATGGAACCTTTATTCCTGCTGATCCAAATGAATTCAAAAAGGAGGGTCCTCCGAAAAGAATCCGAGGAGCTAAAGTTGTTCCAGGTAAAGGACTTCCGAAAGGAAATGACCCACTGGTAAATTTTGATTCAAAAGTTTCAAAAAAACAAACTAGAGATCCAATACTTACTTTCCAATCCACAACTAGTACTGCTACGCCAGGTGATCCAACCGGTGAAGTTGGTAGAGACTACTATTTAGCATCTTGGAACTCTTCATTCAGATTTTTTAATCTTGACGGTTCACCTGCAACCCCAAATACTAGTTTATCAAATCTCTTTGGACCTAACGAATCAGGTGATCCAATAGTTCTTTATGACAGCGAAGCTGACAGGTATGTAATTTCATCAATGGGTAGCAGTGCTTTAAATTTTGCAGTTTCTGTTTCAAATGACCCAGTAAATGATGGTTGGCATGTGTATAATGCAGCAAGTAATCAATTCCCAACTTCAGGTTTTCCAGATTATCCAAAATATTCTATATGGTCTGACGGATACTACGTTACTACAAATCAGGGTGGAGACAATTTATTTGTAATTGAAAGAGATAAAGTATTAACGGGTGATTCTACAGCTTCTATTCAGGCTTTTGATACTCCCTCCCAGACTACAGCTGGATTTGCATCAGCTCAAGTTTTTGATATTGTTGACGATGATCATCCTGCACCTGGTAATGCAACATTGGTATATATGCAAGATGATTCATGGGGCGGAATTACTACTGATCATTTAAAATTATGGAGTATAAATATTGATTGGGCTAACCCCTCAAATTCTTCTATTTCAAGTCCTGTCGAATTAAATACAACTGCTTTTAATAGTACATTTGACGGAGGAAGTTTTAGCAATTTGGAGCAACCTTCTGGACCAGATATTGATGCAATGCAGTGGACCATTATGAATCAAGCTCAATTTAGAAAGTTTCCATCTCATAACTCTGCAATTTTAAACTTTGTTGTTGATGTTGACGGTACAGCTGCAGAGTTAGCTGGTGTTAGATGGTATGAACTAAGACAAGATGGTGACGGCCAACCTTGGACGATTTATCAAGAAGGGACCTACACTGCTCCTGACGGCCGACACGCTTTTGGAGCTAGTATGTCTATAGATCTTCAAGGTAATATTGGAATGGGATATTCTTCTGTTAGTTCAACTGAGTCAGTTTCATTAAGATATACTGGAAGGTATGCAGCTGATCCTCTTGGTGAAATGACTCTCGAGGAAGGTTTAATTGCGCAAAGTACAGGAAATAGCACAAATTTAAGATATGCTGACTATGCCCATGTAAGTGTGGAGCCGACCAATGATAAACAATTTTGGTATGTTAGTGAATATTTTTCACCTGGAAGAAGTCACATGGTGGGAGTATTTCAAATTGCAGCGGACGCAGCATATGATGCTGGCGTTGTTAGTATAGATTCACCAGTTACTGGAACTTTAACTGATACTGAAACCGTAACAGTTTCTATTTTTAATTATGGAGAAAATGACATATCAAATTTTGATGTTTCTTTTCAAGTTAATGGTGGAGCAGTAGTAACAGAAACTTATACTGGCACAGTTGGTACCGGTGAAACGGTACAACATACATTTTCAACTACAGTTGATATGTCAACAGTCGGCACAACATACGCAGTGCTTGCTTATACAACATTAAATGATGACGAAAATGCTGCGAATGACGGAGTAACTGAGGATATTATTCATTTAAATCCAAATGATATTGGTGTTTCTGCAATAACCTCACCATCGTCCGGTGAATTGTTATCAAACGCTGAATCGGTAACTGTAACAATTACAAACTATGGTGGTGCTACTCAATATGATTTTGATGTTACTTATGAATTTAACGGTGAAACAGTTACTGAAACTGTTGCTGGTCCATTAGAGGGTAATAGTTCAATGGAATATACATTTACCCAAACTGTGGATGTTTCAGAATTTGGTGCTTACACTGTTACAGTTTATACGTCATTAGACAATGACTCAGATGTATCTAATGATTCAATAAGTACGGAAATAACAAATATAAATTGTGCTCCTTCAATGGATTGTTCATTTGCTGATGGATTCCAGTTATTCCAATTTGGTGATATTAACAACGAATCAGGATGTGAAGGTTATGGAGACTTTACCGATCAGTCAACGGATGTTGAATTAGGAGAAACTTATGATGTAACTATGACTACTGGATATGGTAATCAATTTATCAGAATTTGGATTGATTTTAATGACGACTTTAATTTTACATTAGATGAATTAATCCTTGATAATTATGAAATTGCTGATGGAGCTGGAGCTGGATCTTTCACTGAGACTACTCAAGTCACGATACCCGCCAATGCAACACTTGGCCAGCATTTGATGAGAACGAAAACTAATTGGAATGCGACAGTACCTGATGATGCTTGTGAATTAACAACTTATGGAGAAACAGAGGATTATATGGTTAATGTACTTCCAGCTGCTGCTTATGATATTGGTGTAACTAATATCACAAATCCTGTTACAGGAACATTATCAAATGCAGAAACCATTACAATTGAGATTTTCAATTATGGTGAAAATGATGTTAGCAACTTTGAGGTTTCTTACACAGTTAACGGTGGTTCTGAAGTTGTTGAAACGTTTACAGACACCTTGGCCTCTGGAACCTCAGCTGAATACAGTTTTGCTGGAACAGCTGATATGTCAACGGTTGAAGCATACTACACAATAGTTGCATCAGTAAACTTAGACGGAGATGAAGATGTAGAGAATGACTCTTATGAAATTGAAATACAATATTTAATTGATTACGATTTAGGTGTTTCTGGAATTGCTTCCCCGGTTTCGGGTATTCTATTGTCTAACTCAGAGCAAGTAATTGTTTCTATAACAAATTATGGTGGAGTCACAGTTACAGACTTTGAAATAACTTTTGAGCTTAACGGTGAAAATGTTACTGAAACAGTACCAGGACCACTCCCAGGAAATAGTTCAATGAGCTACACATTTAATCAGACAGTTGATTTATCAATTCCAGGAAGTTATGTAATTACAGTTTATACCTCATTAGCAGGAGATGACGTTCCTTCAAACGATTCTGCAAGTGTAGAAATTATTAATTCAAATTGTGCACCTTCTATGGATTGTTCATTTGATGATGGATTACAATTATTTCAGTTACTAGACATTGATAATCCATCTGGATGTGAAGGTTACGGAGATTTCACTGATCAAATTACAAATGTTGAACAGGGAGGTACTCATGATGTAACTATGACCACTGGTTACGGAAATCAATTTGTAAGAATTTGGATTGATTTTAATGACGATTATGCATACACATTAGACGAATTAGTCCTTGACAATTATGAAATTGCCGATGGTGCAGGAAGCGGGTCCTATACTGAAACTACTCAGATAAATATACCTGCTGACGCTCCATTAGGGGAACATTCAATGAGAGTTAAGACCAACTGGAATGCAGGAGTACCTGATGATCCTTGTGCAGAGACAACATATGGTGAAACTGAAGACTATATGGTTAATGTTGTTACTTCATTAGGATTTAGTGAAAATGAATTATCTGAATCACAGTTTAAAATTTATTCTGCTAACAATGATAATTTCACTATTAAATTAACAACTGATTATGCTGATCTTATAACTTTTACTGTTTATGATGTAAATGGTAAAATATTGGTATTTAACAATATTGAAAAAACTGATAGCTCTAGTTATGTATATGATTTAGATATGTCGTATGCAGCTGCTGGGGTTTACTTAATTAAAATGGGTAATTCTACCGTGGGATATAAAACAGGGAGAATTATTGTAAAATAAAAAAAATGAAGATAAAATTTATTGTAATTGTTTTTCTATTTGCCAGCCTTATTTCATTTGGGCAAGTCACAAATGAAGGAAATCCATTAAGTTGGGACTTAAACTTATCATCAGAGGGAATTTCTTCTAAAAGCTTACCCGAACTTGACATGGAACAAATCAGGGCTCAAGATCTGATAAATGACGAAAAACCTGATTCTCCGTGGAGATTTGGATACGATCACAGCGTTGATTTTGGTCTAGAAGATGGTACCTGGACTGAATTGGAAAATGGAGATAGAATATGGAGACTACTTATTAGTTCTCCTGGGGCATTATCTTTAAATTTTATTTTTGATGATTTTTATATTCCAGAGGGTGGAAAATTATATTTATACAGTGACGACAGAGAAGATTTATTAGGTGCATATACATCAATTCAAAATCAAGAATCCGGTATGTTAGGAACTTGGCTTGTTTATGGTGATAAGGTTTGGATAGAATACTATGAGCCTGCTAATGTTACAAATCAAGGTAGATTAAATATTGCAAAAGCAATTCACGGTTATAGAAATGCGGCGTCAAAAAATAATTTAAAAGGGTTGAATGATTCTGGCGATTGCAATTTGGATGTTAATTGCTCCATTGGAGATGATTGGGAAGATTTAAAAAATCATAATAAAAAATCTGTTGCACTAATCATAATGGGAGGTGGTGTTTGTAGTGGTGCTCTCATAAACAATACTGAAAATGACGGTACGCCATATTTTTTAACTGCTAATCATTGTTATGGAGGAGACGAAGCAACTTGGGCGTTTAGGTTTGGTTGGATAAGTCCAACAAACGTATGTGCAACTACTGCTAACAGTCAAAATGGCCCAACTAATATGACAATCAGTGGATCTACTTTAAAATCAAGAAGCTCAAGTTCAGATTTTGCTTTAGTTCAGATTAATTCTTCAATTCCCTCTTCATGGGACAGAGTCTTTGCAGGATGGGATAGGTCTGATAATACACCTGAATTTCAGGTTGGAATTCATCATCCATCTGGCGATGTTATGAAAGTGTGTAGAGATAATAATCCTGCATTAAGCACTTTTTATAATGGAGCATCAGTTTGGGAAATAAATGATGCAACTGGTGGATGGGAAATTGGAGTTACTGAAGGTGGTTCATCTGGTTCTCCTTTATTTGATCAAAATGGAAAGATAATTGGCCAATTATATGCTGGAACTGCAGCTTGTTCTGGTACTGTTGATAATAACGGATGGGATGTTTATGGGAGATTAGGTGTTTCCTGGACGGGAAATGGCTCCTCAACAAATAGATTGAGCGACTGGTTAGATCCTAATGGAACTAGCCCTACATACATCGAGTCTTATCCTCCTTTTGAAACTTTTGCTATTGATGGAGGAATCACTTCAGTTGATTCTCCAGAAACTGGCAATCTTTCTGATAATGAGAATATAACCATTACATTAAGAAATTTTGGAGAAAATGATATTTCTAATTTTGATATTTATTTTCAAATAAACGGTGGTGATATCGTTACAGAAAATTATTCGGGTACTATTTCTTCATCACAAAGTGTTCAATATACTTCGAATGCAAGCTTTGATTTAAGCGCTGAGGGTGATTATGAAATTGAGGTCTCAATTTCGATAAACAATGATGAAAATAGTGATAATGATTCTTTAACTGAAATAGTAACTAATATTGGTGGTGGCGATTGCCCAGATCAATATTCTTTACCCACTGTTTGGAGAGATAATTTTGAATGCTATGATGCATATGCAATTGAAAATATTGGTGATTGGATTTCATACGATTTAGACGGTGGAACAACCTGGGGTGCAAATGATTTAGATTTTGAAAATGAAAGTTACGTAGGTTCAAGTATTATTTTTAATTATCCTCTTGCAGTAAGTACAGGTGGAGATATTTCGGTTTGGAATACATATGAAGGTAATCAGGGGCTATACTTTTTTGCCTCAGGTGCAAATAGTACAACTTTTCCTAATAACGACTGGATGATTAGCCCTGAATTTACTATTGATGGTGTAACATCTCCTCATTTATCTTTCTGGGCAAAATCTGTAACTGATCAGTATGGATTAGAAAGATTTAAAGTTGGTGTCGGAAGCTCAACAAATTATAATGATTTTAATATTATTTCATCTGGAAATTATATTGAGGCTCCAACTTCATGGACCCTATATGAGTTTGATTTAAGCGACTATGAAGGACAAACAATCAGAATTGCAATCAATTATGTAGGAAATGACTCTTTTGCATTACAAATGGACTCTTTTTTAGTTGAGGGAACGTTAGGAATTAACGATTTTGAAAATGCTGATATTCAGCATTTTTATAATCCAATTTCTAGAATACTTGAAATTAATTCATCTAAACTTCTCAAAAAAATTGAAATTTTTAATTTATTAGGTCAAAGTATTATTTCAAATAATATTGATTCTAACTCCATGTCTATTAACTTATCAAATTTTGAAAACTCGATTTACTTGATTAGAGTATATGGTGAATCTGGGATTAAAAGCTTTAAGCTAAGAGTAAATTAGAAATTAATATTTGTTAAAATATAGCCTTTAGTTGAATTGAACCATTATGAACGGTTCTTACTCTATTGCTTTTTCTACCCAAATAAATAAAGTTAATATCTAGAAGTTTTGAGAGTTTTCTTTGAAACTTAAAAGACCATGTGTAGTTTTCTCCTTTTTGTAATCCATTCATCATTATATAACTAATAACAGAGTTTATATCTCCTTCAAATTCATTTTTGAAATAATCGAAATCTGAAATAAAACCTGTTTTTTCTTTTTGATTTATAAAAAGAGAAATACCAAAATTTTGTTGTTTTAGAGATTCTTGATTTCCTATTGAATTATTAATATTTGATAATTTATAACTAAAGTTAATTCTATTGTTTTCCCCTGAAAAGTAGGTCAATTTGGGATTAATACTATAATCATTAATATTATAGTTTTTATCTTGAAAATTTTCACTCCAATTTGTTTTTTTTAGATTGTTTCCTGTAATTTCTATTAGACATAGTTCATCAATTTTATGAACAAAATTTATTTTTTTAATTATGCTAGAACTTTTTGTTGAGCCAAAAGAAAAATTGTTTTTTGATTTATTTTCAAGAAATGTAAAGTCTAAAGAAAATCTTTGCTTTGACTTGTTAAAATATAATACATTCTTTAAAGAATAGTTATAAGCTAAAAGACTATTCTCGTCTATATTAAATGGGTTTATATCAATACTCGGATTAATATCTAAATTTGTCTTTTTGTCAAATGAATATAGAAATTGGTTTGAAATTTTTGATAAAAATTTATTAAATCCCAAATCCGAATTTTTCAATTTTAAAAAATTTAGCTTCAGCGAATAGTTAAACTTATTTTGATAAGTTCGAATGAAAATCTGATTTGGTAAAAGAACTCTTACATACCTTCCTTCATCTTCAAATACGGCAATTTCAAATTCCTCTAATTCCTGAATATTATTCCCGTTAATGTCAATCCACTTATAAGTTCCTAAACCTGGCTCAACTTCCAAAAAAGTAAATTCTTGCTGAGGTAAATTTCCTGAATTAGTTTCGAAAAATAGGTTTGAGTCAAAAGAGTTTTTAAATAGTTTTTGATTATAAATAACTTTAGTATTCAAAAATTTTTCTCCGCTACTTTCTGAAATAGATTTTAATTTATTTTGATTTATATATATACTAAGTCTAGTTTTCTTATCGTTAATAATTTGTGAGTTTAGAAAATAGCTCTCATACTTATTAACATTTTTTAGTTCACCATTATAAATACTATCATTATTTCTTTTTAGAAAACCTATTTCTAAAAATGATTTTTCTTTGTTACCAAAACCTTTTTTAAATTGATATAACTGCTGACCGAAGTCTGGGCTTGATAAACTTTGAATTCCTTTACTCTTTTTTCTTTCGTAATTATAATTAACTTCTGCCCATCCAATTTTATGATTCAGAATTATGTAATTATTAGAATTAATAAAATCACTGCTGTAATCTTCTTGATCGGACTGCATAAAACTATTATTTGAATTAATCTTTAAATTTTTATTTTTATTAGAATTAATATTTAAAGTATTTCTAATTCCGTTGAAATTATTACCATACTTTAAGTTTTCAAAACCATAATTTAATACACCAAATTTTTCATTACTTAACTCTAGAATTCCATTTGTAAAAAGTTGATTGTAATTTCTTAAAATATCTTCATTTAAATCCCAATCCCTGTTAAACTCTGTATTATATATCCTTTCAATAGAGTTGAAGTCGTTTTCAATATAATTAATATCAAGCTCTGTAGTTAGATTAAATTTATTAAGATTTTTTTTTGAAATATAATTTAGCTTGTAGGCAACTCCTGTATTATCGGAATCATCTATTGAAGAAAAAAGATTTTTGTCCTTATTACTTGCTGCTAATTCTATATTTAGCTCTGCGTTATTTTGTATTTTGAAGCTTGAATTATAAGTAAGAAGTTGCAATTTTTCTGGAGCAATCAATTTGACAAGTGGCTCATAATCTCCTTGTTTAAGTCCGTTTAAAGGAGCTATATACTGGTATATATTTTCTATTGCATTATCATTAAGTAAAATATAATCCCCTTGATTTTCTCCAACATTAGTAAAACTAACATCATATAGCTCGTCTTGTGTATTATTTGAATAAATAAAAATTTCAATATTATTAACTACTTCCTTTTTGTATAAAATTCTATTTTCATCATAAGCAGTTAGTATGCCTGTTGGTGCTGACATAAGATTTGTATTATCACCTGATTCAGATAATATTTCTATTTGATTATCTGAAATATTTTGCAGCAGAGGCTGATCTTTAATGTCATTTTCATTATAAAATGAAATACTATGATTTGCCCTATTTTTCTTGAATTCAACTTTTGAATAACTAAAAAAACTATTGAAGTTTTTTTCGTTGACCTGATATTCTACTTGTATTCTCATATCAGACATTATGGGGAATGTTGAATTGAATATAATTTCACCTGCACTATAATTAATTATATAATCTTTATCTGTTCCTCTTTCAATTTTTTTACCGTTAACAAATACGGATTCACTGCCTGAAACTACAAGCACATAAAGTTCGCCATTTTGTCCAACCAGTTTATATGGTCCCTGATTTCCATTTTGAGTTATTAGCTCTGTTCTTTTATATTTTCCTTTAACGATTGCACCAGCTGCTTCAATTGTAAGGTGGTTATTTACTAAAGAATTTACAGCTAATCCCTGAATCCTTTTGTTGAAATTCCCAAAAAATGTTTTCTCCTGAATTAAATCGATATCACCTCCTTTTAGATCCCATTTTGCTGAAGATATTTCAATAAAAATTTGATCAAATTCATCTATTTGCTGTGAATAACCATTGTTTTGAAGGGGTATATTTGAGTCTTGAATAGATGCTTTAATTTTTATATCCTTACTTAGTTCTCCTGAGATTTGTAAATCAAGTTCACTATTCAATACTGAGTTTTGATTACTTCCAATCGTTACTCCTCTTGAAATACTTCCATTTGTGATAATATTAGAAAAATTATTTTTTTGCTTTGATAAATTGCTCTTGGATAGTTTATATAGTTTGTTAAGATTATCAGTGTTATCGATTATTAATTTACTGTCCAATTTTGAATACTCTTTTGATATAATAATGGGGTATATTTTTTCTGAAATTGAATCTTTGAATTTCCTCAATTCCATTTGAAAATCAATAGGCTTATTTTTATCTACTTGAGTAGTGTCTGTTATGTTTTCTTTTCCATAAGAGGCACTAAACAATAAAAAGATGAATAAATATGTTATTTCCCTCATATAATAGAATAAACTAAAAATAATAGAAAATATTTTATCATCTTTATAACAATAAAATTCTTTAGGGTGAAAATAGTTTCATATAACGTTAATGGAGTTAGAGCAGCAATGAAAAAAGGTTTAGTCGAATGGCTGTCGAATGAAGATCCTGATATAGTTTGTTTACAAGAAATAAAGGCTTTAGAGGAGCAAATAAATATTTCTGAATTTGAGTCCATAGGATTTAAGTATAACTTTTGGTACAGCGCTACAAAAAAAGGATATAGTGGAGTTGCTATTTTATCGAAGCATAAACCTATACATATAGAGTACGGTACAGGATTATCCTATATGGATTTTGAGGGAAGGAATATAAGGTTAGACTTTGAG
>CEVH01019913.1_pt1 | contig 12980 bp, 10 predicted proteins | sample 356521 | NCBI WGS metagenome assembly CEVH01 (sample SAMEA2623446, study PRJEB7988) | marine metagenome | isolation source: saline water (ENVO:00002010), including
CCTGACGCTGATGTGATTGTAGATGTAGCAGTTGTAGTTCCAGCAGTTCCAGCAAGAGATGAACCTGGACCATAATCGAAAGATGTTGTCGTTGTCGTCGTTTCTGTAGAAACCAGAGATTCTGATGTAATGTACCCAACATCACCAAGGAATCTAGAAGCAATAGAAATAGGAGTCTTTTTGTTCCCCTGATCGTCAAGTTCTAGATGTGGAGCATAAGCAATTAATTGTTCAAACTCTTCAATAATCAAATCTACCATTTGAGAAACTGGAAGAAGAATTTGTCTTTTCTTCTCATTTTCAAATGATTCATATTCATAGTTACTAACAGGATATACTGATTCAGTTTCACTCTTAGTAGTGCCATCTGGCATTACTGTTCTCCAAGTTCGGTTTACAACAATACCTCCTGGCATATAGACGATATCATCTAGCAATATTTCTTGTGTTTCATAATGATGGACATCATCAGGACCACTATACTTTTCATTGACATATGTGATTAAGTCCTCTTCATTTCTAGGCCAATCTTCATATACATCAGTGATATTGTTTACTAGTAGGATAACCCAATCTAAGTGAGCATCTTTATAAACTTCTAATGCTAATGATGATGGTGTTTGACCAGCAGTAATTGAATACGCTTCAAATAGAGAACTATACTTTGATAAATCATCTCTAGTTTTGGTGCGTCTGAATAGATTTTTTACTAATCTATATTTGGTTGCTTCATCGTCAGCAACACCTTCACCAACGTATACATTTGGTAAATAAGAAAAAAACCCAGGCATTAGAATCCTCCTCGTCCATCTTTAACAGGTCCAATGTCTGTTTGTGTAATAATTCTTGTTTCTGTAAAGGAAACTGTCAATTGAATTGCAGGGACTTGAACCATGTCACCTGAAACTCGTTTAAATGATGTATATTGACCATCTGGAGTATAGTTGACGTTAATACCTGTGCATACAGATGGGAACATATTGAAGTGCATTGATTTTTCATTATCAGTAGAATTATCACTAATACTACCATCAGCATTCAGTCTGATAAACTTCAGATCAAACTTATCAGGAACTTCTAAGAATCTATTTGAACTGATAGTTGAGAACTGATCTGAAAGTTGATCACCAACACCAAATCCACTTCCACTTAAAGAACCAGTTGCTCCCATGATAGGTAGAGAACCTTCTTTAATATAATCAATGATCATTCTGACCATTCTTGCTTCTTGCTCAGATCTAGAATAGAATTTAAAGGTGAACTGATGAGTTCTAAAATTCATATTACTAAAGATCTGTTCTTGGAATGGGTTAAATACTTTACCCTTTCCAATTGCTAACAGAGAACTAGCATCAACATTACCTGCCAGACCTAATGCTTGATTCATTGCACCAGCAGCTTGTGCCATTGCACCCAAAGCAACTTCTGGAACTGCTCCAGCAGCAGCACCCTGAATACTCTCTGCCAAAGTCTTGAAATCACCAGAATCCAGTCCTGCTAAAGCAGAAGCACCCAAAACACCCATGACTCCCATATTTACTTGCCTATAGGAGGGCGTATATTGAGTTTGCAACTGCTGAGGCATTGCAAGGTAGCATCTACGAGGATTTAACTCACGTTCTACTTTGTTACCTGGTAAATTCTCACCATAATATTTCGAGGAGTTGTCCTCAAACTTGATTCTGCTTCGTTGCAGCATCAAGTAATCAATAGCTTTTGTGGCACCCTGATTATCATCATCCCCCTGATTTGCAGTAACAGGCGGTTGTAATGGATACCTTAGGATAGATTGTGCCAACTTCGTACCTAAATATTATGTGACCTCTATGTATTTATGAGATATCAAGGAAAGTATCGTCCTAGTTTCCCCAGAAAGTACAAAGGTGATCCGACAAATGTTATTTATCGGTCATCATGGGAGTATAAGTTCATGAAATGGTGTGATATAACCGCATCAGTTCAAGAATGGGGAAGTGAAGAGATCATTATTCCATACATATCACCAGTTGACGGCAAAAGACATAGATATTTTCCCGATTTTTATGTCAAAATAGCAAACAAAAGGTATCTGGTTGAAGTCAAACCATTTAGGCAGACTAAAGAACCTAAAACCCAAAAAAGAATGACAAAACGCTATATTAATGAGGTTGTTACTTGGAGTGTCAACCAAGCAAAGTGGAAAGCAGCAACTGAATTCTGCAAAGATAATAATTGGGAATTTATGTTAATCACAGAAAAGGAACTTAAGGTCTAATGGCAATCCCAAATCCGCAGGCAGCAAAATATAACTCATTAAATGAATTCATAGGGCAATTCAAGGACAATGATAATTTCCCTAGTACGACGAATTTATTTTCGTTACATTTTGCATGTCCTGCTATTCTTAGATCAACACAAACTCAAGTATCTGGAACATTTGCGGGTCAGACCGATGAAGTTTTCAATCCTGAGCGAGGTGATTTAAGAAACTTACTTTTAGATTACTATGCCAAGACTGTAAACTTACCCAGTAAGCAGGTAACTAGTGGTCAAATTGTAAATGTAGGTTCTGGATTTAAGTATGCTACTGGTACAGCATTTAGTCAAATCAATATAACGTTTCAAGTTCCTCGTTCTCAATACACCAGAAACTTCTTTGAGAGATGGGTTGATGAGATGGCGAGAGATTCCAATCAATTTACAGAATTCTATCGCGAGTACGTTTGCCCTAGATTATACATCTTCAAAATGGAGAGAGGTGGTGGAGATTTAGCAATATCAGATCCCAAACTTCTATCGGAGGTTAGGAGAGCAGCATCACAAGGTCTGCAAGTTCTAACCGCTAGAAAGAATGATGTTACAGCATGTTGGGAATTGCAGAACGTTTTTCCATATAACATTGGGTCTATTCAGTTAAATAACGATAAGGCACGAGTTATGGAACTTACTGTTGGTTTTTACTATGAAAGATATAGGTTCTTTACTAAGGATCAATTTGATTCCCCAGGTCGTCCCGATATCGTACTTGACATGGCAGAAACTTCTGATAATATCATTGATACGAACCTCGTCTAAATAAATATACTGAATTGAATTTCTATGGCATTACCTAAGTTAAACACCCCAAAATACAAACTAAAACTACCTTCTGATGGTAGTACGGTGAACTTTAGACCTTTCCTCGTAAAGGAAGAAAAATTGCTTCTTTTAGCAACTGAAACGGGTGAAACAGATCAGATTATTACTGCGATCAAGGACATTATCAGTGCATGTTCTGATGTTAAAAATGTAGACAAATTATCTACATTTGACATTGAATACTTGTTCTTGCAAATCCGTACAAAGTCTGTAGGTGAATCTGTTGATGTGACAGTCACATGTCAAGATGATGGTGAAACTGAAGTCAAGGCATCTATTCCTCTCGATGAAATCAAAGTAATCAAGGATAGAAAGCATAAAAAGGCAATCCAGATCTCAGATGACGTTATTGTGACCATGGGATATCCTAGTTTGGATACCTTTGTCAAAATGAATTTCGTTGATAGTGATGGACCTGGTGTTGATCAAATCTTTGAAATGGCAGCAGGATGTGTTGAATCAATTGCTGATGAAAATCAGGTATATGATTGTTCCGACATGCCTAAAAAAGAAATCTTGGAATGGTTTGAAGAGCTTAATAGCAAACAATTTGGTATGATTCAAGAGTTCTTTGAGACCATGCCTAAGTTATCACATACCTTGACTATTACCAATCCCAATACTGGAAAGGAAAACACGATTGTGCTTGAGGGACTAGCGAGTTTTTTCGCCTAGCACTCCTTCACAACAATCTTCGTTCATACTATGAAGGCAATTTTGCCCTGATGCACCATCATAAGTGGAACATCGAACATATTGATAATTTAATGCCTTGGGAAAAAGAAATTTATATCAACATGTTGATGCAATTCCTAAAGGAGGAAGAAAAACGAATGAAGGAGCAGCAAGCAAAAGGTGGCTAAATTACAAGTCTATAAATTTGTAAATCCTGGTTCAGTAGGTGCCAATGCACCTGCTCCAGTCGCTGCTGCGAGTAAAACTACTTTAGCATTAAACAGAACGGGAGCAATTGCATCCAGTATCGGTGAAATGGTACAGGATCTGGAGAAAATTGCTCTTAAAGGTCAAACATTACAAAAGACTGAAGAAATCCTGGCACGCAAGAGAAAGCGTCGGGAAATGGATGCTGCTGCTGAAGAGGCACAGGAATTAGAAAAACTAGAAAAAGGAAAGGTAAAACCTAAGAAGGATAGTAAGACTAAGAAAGGTATAAAAAAATCGTTTGGTTGGTTAGAAAGTTTCTTTGGACCGATCGGTAGTCTTTTAATGAAGGTTGCCACTCTGGGCATTATTACAGAGACTTTAAAATATCTGTCAGATCCTGAAAAGAAACAACAGATTGTAACTTTTTTAGAGAAAACACAATTTGTTTTTGAAAAGTTATATGGATTTGCTAAAGGTCTAACTACAACTTTCTTAGACGGATTCTCAGCATTGATGGATCCTAATTCAGACTTTGGTACTCGTCTGAAGGGTCTTGGAAAGGTGATGCTTGGCATCACAGCACTGAAGTATTTGATGAATCCATTCAGTTTAATTACTGATATTCTTGGTATCATCGATCTTCTAAGTCTTGGTGGAGGGACAAAGCAACCAAAGAACCAACCAAAGTCGAAGACACAAAAGAAACCTCCTGGAGTAGATCCTAAAACTAAGAAACCACCAGGTAGCACTACTACAACACCAAAACCGCAAGTAAGACCCCAGACTACGTTTACTGGGATTGAAGATAGTGCTTTAAATTCACCACAAAGAAGAATAGGTGACAATATTTCTAAACAGCATGGTAATGCTGCTAGAAATGTATATAACCAAAGATATAATCAATTAATCTCTGAAGGTGTTTCTCCATCTCAAGCAGCAGCGCGTGCTAAAGCAGATGTAGCAAAGAGAATTAGTAAAGGGCAGATTAAATCTGCACCTAAACTGGGTAGTCTATCTACCAGAAGTAATAGGATTACTGCGACTTTATTAGGTGAAAGCAACGAACAGGCAGCAAAATTAGCAGGATCTTCCATCTTCAAGAAGGGAATTGATAAAGCAACACAACGTTTCTTCCTGAAGATTCTTGGCATGGGCGGTGTCAAGGCTCTGAAGAAAGTTTTTAACAGAATTCCTGTCATTGGTCCTCTGATTACATTTGCACTTAACTGGGCAGCAGGTGAATCGATTGCCAAGTCTTCTGCTATGGCAGTTGGTGCAGGTATTGGTGAACTGCTTGGAACTTGGGCGGGTGGTGCTATTGGTGCTATTGGTGGTCCAGCAGCACCTCTCACAGTTCCTATCGGTGCCTTTATTGGAGGTGTGCTCGGTAGTCTTGGTGGTGAAGCACTTGGTGGATGGTTGTTTAGCACTATCACTGGAGAAGGTGGTGGATCAGGTGGTCTTGGTGCTGTAGGCGAATCCCTGATGGGAGCAGTCAAGACTTTATTTACTGGTGAGTTCTGGACACAAATTGGTCAAGGTATAGCAGAATTCTTTGGTAATGTAGTCAAGGGGATTGGCGGTCTGTGGAACATGTTAGGTTCCATGGCAGAATTCCTAGGTGTCAAAAATTTCTTTGATGCCCTTTGGGAGGAACTCGGCAGCATTGCTGGTTCGATGTTCAAGGTGATGAAGTATCTCGCCAATCCACTTAACTGGTGGAAAATTGGTGGCGAGTTATTCAAAATAACAAAACAACTTACCAAACTATTTGTATTCCCTGGTCCTATAGGTTTTATTTGGGAGAATGCTATTCAACCATTCTTCGCGAATGTTGGAAAACTTTGGGCACAAAGAGATAGGTTCTTTGATTTCTTAATGCAACCAGGAACGTTCCAACAAACGTTTGGTGCAAAATATGATCCAAGTCAGACTTCTCCTCAAGCAAAAGGATCTCAAGACAGACAAGCACATTCTGGCGGCGGACTTGTACAACCTCAACAATTATTCCTTGGTGGTATTGTCAAAGGTATTAAGAAAGCGGTAAGTGGTGTAGGTAAAGCAGTTGGTAGTATTGTAAGTAACCCTATTGTTCAGACTGCTGCGTCGTTTATTCCTGGTGCTGGACCTATCATAGCAGGTGTTAATGCAGTTGCTGGTCTTGCCAGTGGTAATCCCATGGGTGCTATCACTCAAGGTCTCAGCATGATTCCTGGAGTAAGTGGAATAATGAGTCAAGTTGGCAATTTCATGGATTCGCCACTTGGAGGAATTGCATCAAACTTGCTGGGAGGAAACTTTGCTGGTGCTATCACTGGTGGATTAAACATGATCAACCCAGCATTAGGTGCCATTGGAGGTAATCTGATGAGTGGCAACTTTATGGGTGCTCTCAGCGGTGGATTGAACATGATCAATCCTAATCTTGGTGGTATTGCACAGCAATTAGCAGGTGGTAACTTCGGTGGTGCTATTCAGAATGCATTCAACTCTTTTGATATTGGTTCTAAACTTGGAAGTTTTGGTGGAACTGTATCTGCATTTGTGAATAGTGGATTCGATGCAATGACTGGTATGCAAGCAATGGCAGATCAGTTTGGTGCTGGTGGTATCTTCCGAGGTATTACTAATGCTATAGGTGGAGATTATTCATCTGCAATTAGTGAGATTGGTTCCGATCTCGGTATCGATCCTAAGATTTTGGGTGTAGCAAGTTCTGCTACAAAAGAAATGATGAAACCTGGTGGTTTATCTGCTGAATATGTAATGAACACTGCTATAGACATTGTTCCTGTTCCAGTTGTTCTTGAGAAAATTGTTCCTATTCCTCAAGCAGTGCCCATAAATAACGTTAGAACTATTGTTCAACATGCTGCCTCAGGGAGATAATTGATGGCAACCATTTCAAAAACTAGCAAGATTAATTTCTATAAGTTCGTTAATGTAGAAAAAGTATCTGTTGATGCTAATGACACAAAGAACGAACCTAAAAGAAGAGCAAAGTTAGTAAAATCTATTAACAACAATACTCAAGCAGTGAATAATCTGGGTGCTACCCTGAATTCAATTGCTGGAATGGTTGCTGGTTTGAAGTCTGCCATGATCGGTAGATTGGAATTGCAAGAGAAGCAAAAGAAAAAGTTTGACGCTGAATATACAGAACCGAAAAAAGATAGGAAACTGGTTAGTTTTGTAGGACAACTTGTAACTGGCACAGGTAGTTTCTTTGAAGCTATCATGAAGATGTTTGGGGGTTTGTTCAAATTATTTGTTGTTGTACCTGCACTCAAATGGTTAGCTGACCCGAAAAATAAACAGAAAGTTATTGGTATTTTAGAAGGTATTGCTAAGGTAGTCAAGTTTATTTTTGACTGGGCAAAATTTGGTGTCGTTAATACTATTGAAGGATTATATAAACTTTTATCTGATGATACTAGTTGGTGGGAAAAACTAAAAGGTTTTGGACAAGCATTTGTTGGATTAGGTGCATTGTTCCTTGGATTGCGTTGGTTGAGCAATCCTTTAAAAATTATTACGGATTTTGGTGCCGTCCTCAAATTGTTTTATAATGGCCTTGTGAGAGGCAAAGCAAGCCTTATAAAAAGAGCTTTGAGGTTTGGACTTAATCCAAAGACTCTATTAGCTGCTGGCGTCATCACTGCAGGTGTCATGACGTACCTATCAAACCAAGAGGGTTCTGCACAGGATGAAGATGCTGCAGCTCAAGGCAAATCTCGTCAGCAGGAAATGTCTGAGGAGAAAAGTGGTGGTGGATTTAATGTCTCCGAACCTTTCAATGTTTTCTCTAGAGGTGGTAAAGTCCCCTCATTAAAAGGTTTCTCTCAGGGAGGATGGATCAATGGACCACAATCAGGATATCCCGTATCATTGGATGGAGGGAGATCAACCGCGTTTATCGGACATGGCTCTGAGTACGTCGCTAGAAAGAGCGATGGGGGAGCTTTCGTCGTTCCTTTTAATACTCCTGGAACAAAAACGCAACCCCACCTAACAGATAAACGACTGGGTGAAGCAAAAAGTTTAGGATATAAAGTTCCTGGATTTGCACAGGGTGGTAATTTAGATAAACAGATTTATTTCCACTGGACTGCTGGTGGATATAATTGGAAGAATGGTCCATATCACACAACTATTCAAGGTGATGGTAGTGCATATAGACACAAGGGTTATGATGAACATACTAACCATACTTACTACAGAAATCGTGGTAATGTAGGTATCTCCATGGCAGGTATGAAGGGATGGGATTGGGACAACTATGGTCCTAAAAACATTCAACTTCAAAATATGGCAAAGGAAGCATCTAACGTTGCTCTAGACTGGGGATGGGAACCAAAACATATTAATATTAAGCGTGTAATGAATCACGCTGAAGCAGCATCAAATAAAGATGGTAGATCACCTCATGATAATTATGGTCCTACTTGGTGGGGTGGTACTGGTGAGCGTTCTGACTTACATAAACTATCTAAGAATGAAGCAGATGGCAGTGGTGGTGATAAACTTCGTGCCATGGTTAAAAAATATTTGGCAAAAGGTGAGAGGTATAATATTCCTAGTGCTGGTGGACCTGCTACTGACAATACTGGATCTGGTTCTACTAGACAGGGCGGAGAAATTTCTGGTTCCAAAGAATTTGAATACTTACAAAAACTCGTTTTAGCAGAAGCAGGTGGAGAAGGTTTAATTGGACAGGCATTGGTTGCTAGATCAGTTCTTAATAGAGCAGGACTAATTCAGGGCAATGTAGTTAATCCTGGAATGTTTAACGCAAAGTCTGGTAGTATCACTGACGTTATTAATGCTCCTGGTCAGTATCAACCAGTACCAGCATCTATTAATGGTAATGGTGATGGAAGTATCAATAAACCAAGAACTAAAGGACAGATGGACGCTGCAGCATCAGCGATTAAAATAGCACAAAATCCTTCAGGTCTTAGGGGTAGTCTTGAGGCACGGGGATTAGGACCAGATCAGATCAATTATTTGTTAGCAGCAACTGGATTTAGAACTGGTTCTGCAAAAAAAGATTCTTCTCAGAATGTCAACGTTGTTCAATTTGGTAATCATTTCTTCACTACTGCTGGCAATAAAAATCTACAAACACCAGTAAGTGAGATTGGTCCTGATGGCGGTACTAGTGGTCATAGAGGTTTAGATTCTCCTGTAGGAGATGCAGCAACTGAATCAAGTAAACCAAAAGTTAAAATTAATTTAGGTCTCGGACCTGGATCTGATTCTAGATCTGGTATGGTGAGAAGGGGTGCTAGTTATGCACATTCAGTAGATGCCCTCATTAGACAGGCTCAACAGGCAGATACTAATCAACGATTAGCAGCACTAAGAGGCGCAGTTCCTGGTGGTCCTACTGGTAATATGTCTAATTTAGGACCTGGAAAACGACCAGGTGCTAGTGATGTACAAAGACAGAGAGAATTGGCAAAACTAACTGAAGATAGAAATGCTGCCAAGGAAGGCATAAGTCAAAGAACTAGAGAGATGATTCAAGCTGTTATGGATCAGGTTGGAAGACAAAATGGTATGAATAGACAGCAGATTGGTGCTGCTCAGCAAGTGATTACACAACTAATGTCACAAGCGAGTGGACAACAGGAACAACATATGATGACTAGTAGTATGAGTGGTCGGGGAACCAGTCGTGTCAACGGAGTACAACAAACATCTGCAAAGGCGTTGAATTCCAACCTAAATCCAATTAAAGGTCTGATCAAATGAGTATTAAAAGAGAACAGGTTGGTGAAATTGATTTCACCCTGTTAGTTTATAGAAATGGTCAAAAACTTCAGAACTCTGAAGGTAGTTATGACCTGAAAGAATTTGTCAGAGGATTTGAGATCTTTGAAAGTATTGAAAATGCCACTATAGAAGCATCATTTATCTTTGAAGATGCTGCTGGTCTGATTGGTGCTTTAACTGGATCTGAGCAGTTTTCTCTCAATATTGTTGGTACGATCGTCGATAAGAGTTATAATTTTAGAAGTTATGAAATTGAATCTAGAACAAGAACTAATCAGGGTTCTGATGTATTCATAGTTAATTGTGCTTCTGATGAGTTTGTTCGTAATGAGGTTACAAATGTATTCGGAAACTCTGAAGTTATCTTTAAGAATGGAACCGAAGCATCTCAAATTGTAAAACAATTAGTTAAAAATCAAAAATATCTTTCTAGTGGTAAAAAAGTATACTTGGAAGAGACTTTGAACGATCATCATTTTGTTGCTCCAAACTGGAGACCCTTTGATGCAATTTATTGGATTGCACAAAGAACTATCAGAAAGAGTCAATCAGGTGGTGGATTTCAAAATGGTTTTGCTTTTTTTGAAAATGGACTTGGGTTTAATTTTAAGTCTATTGACAAAATGATTGAGGATATTAACGATCAATCTCCTACAGAAAAGACAAATACAAATACTGGAAAACCAAGATTGTATAGTTATTCATATAGTCCTAAGCGTGGCGATGATGGTGCTATGGACTCATACAAAATCAATGCCTTAACCTTTCCAAGCGAAAGAAACTTTTTGGAAGGTTTGAGGCATGGTGCATGGTCTGGATTTAGTATTGGATTTGATCCTAATACTGTACCTAACTCTAAGATGGGAACCAGTACAGATATGTCCGTTGATGCATATCGATATTCCCTGAAAGAGTTGTGGTCAAACATGTCTCACTTAGGTAAGAACTCTACAAATCCATTTGAAAAAGCAGATGATAATGTTAAAAATTTAGTTGATTATCCAAAGAGGGTTAGATATACTATCCTACCTAATCAGATTTTCGATCCTAAGTTTCAACAGAATGCAGACACTAACTATGAAGCATTGGTAGAACTTCAAGCATATCAGTGGATGAGATTTGAATCGTTGAAGACTATCAAACTTAGAATTAAAATTCCTGGTAATTTAGATCTGTATGCAGGTCATGGAATCAACATAGTTATACCTGCAACCACTAGAAGTGGTAGTAAAACTCAGATAGATAAAAAATATAGTGGAAGATACATGATTGCTTCCTTGACACATAGTTCTACAGGAACTATCCTAGAGACGGAACTATTCCTGGTTAAGGATTCAGTTCTGAAATAAATAGTAACGTATCAGTAGTATACAAATATGGAATCCATCGAACAACATATCGAGAAGGATAAGGAAATTCTCGATAATCCAAACACAAATCCTCAAATGCGTCGTCATATTGAAAGCGAACTGCATGATCTTGAGGAATACAAAGAGCACCATAAAAAGGAAATCGAAGCGGGTGACCATCATGACCCTACATACCTTGAGCTCTATTGCGACCAATTCCCATCGGAACCTGAATGCCTAGTGTATGACGATTGATGATTTTTTATTAGGACACTGGACAAACAAATATCAAGCACAATCTTCTCCACATTGTTATGCTCAAGTAGAAACAATATGGGAGAAGATTGATGGTGGGTATCATTCAAAAAACTTTTATAGAAAGGATGGTCCCAGCAATCCATATCGAGAAAGATATCACAAACTCGTAGTCATCTCAGAAACTGAAGTTGTCTTTGAAAATTACGATCTAGACTGGACACGATCGGAAAATTGTGATATGATGTTCTCATTCGACGGCACTGCATGGCACGGACGTTTAGTCGGTGATAAATGCACTGGTGTTAAAGGATATCGTGTTGAATCTATGATGTCTCTCTATGGTACTAAATTACATAGTAGAGATAGAGGATTTAATACAAATGGAGAAATGGTGTGGGGATCTCACAATCCTTACAAATTTATCCGAACGGGAGATTAGCTCAGCGGTAGAGCACCTCGTTTACACCGAGATTGTCACAAGTTCGATCCTTGTATCTCCCATATTATGAACATTCAGTATTTAAAAGAACCTTTCCCCCACATCATTATTGACAATCATTATGATGATTGGCAACAAAAAGAAATTTGGGAAGAGTTAGATTATCTTACACATCCTAGTAGGATGGTAAAAAGTAGTGCTGGAGATGGAGCACTATCTCCTGATGGAAAATTGCTTAAAGACAATTATGTTGTATGGGTAGATGATTTTTTCACTGACAGAAATCATTCTAGCATTTTAAGGAATACTGCTAAAATGTATGAAAATGATCTGCAAATATTAAAAGATCATGGACACTGGTATTTTTCTGCACGAAATCTTTCTGCATACAATACTCAACTTTGTTACTATGAAGATAGTAATTCATATAAACCTCATTGGGATGTTTCTATTGTCACAACTCTAACTTGGTTTTATAAAAAACCTAGAGCATTTAGAGGTGGAGATTTAATTTTTCCTGAATTTGACTATAAGGTAGATCTAGACTATAATAGAACTTTGATCTTCCCATCTCCATTGATGCATGAGGTAACTCCTATCAAAATGAAACGACAAGGTGAAAAACTTGGTAGATATTGTATCAGTCAATTCATTATTTGTGAGCAAAATCAGCGATGATTAAAGCAGTCAGTCCCAACAATCTTGGATGGTTAGAAAAAAAATTATCTCGCCAAGAAAAGATACATTTATGGGAATGTATTGAAAGCGGAGGTAAGGACTTAAAAGAACATCTAGCAGGAAATATTTCCACTAGTCATGTGATTCCTGACACTGATGATTGGTTCTTCAATAATACATTGATAGAACTGATAGAAAGATATGGTCAAGAATTTATTGACTTAACTAGATCATTGCCTACAACAGAAGTCCTTCCTATATGTTTGGATAAAATGTGGGTTAACTATCAGAACCAATATGAATTCAACCCAATGCATGATCATACTGGTATCTATAGTTTTGTAATCTGGATGAAAATTCCTACTAAATTTGAAGAGCAAAAGAAATTACCATTTGCTCGATCAAATTCTTTGGACATTTCTAATTTTCAATTTATCATCACAAATATTTTAGGTCAACCTTGTCCTTACACATAT
>CEVH01167869.1_pt1 | contig 12830 bp, 16 predicted proteins | sample 356521 | NCBI WGS metagenome assembly CEVH01 (sample SAMEA2623446, study PRJEB7988) | marine metagenome | isolation source: saline water (ENVO:00002010), including
GCAAAGAAAAAAGGCTAACAAAAGCCGCATAGAGATGGGGGCTTCTTGAATCCCCATCTCCTTTCATTCGACGAAATTAGGATGTCACCTATGTCACTTTCTCAATCTCAAACAGCTGGTTTGATTTTACCGGATCATCTCCAGCAAGTTGAAAAAAACCTGAAGCAAATGACCAAACAGCGGACACTCTATTCGTTGTTTTCGATAGCGCTAGTAGCTTTTGTTGTTGTAACAGGTGTAAAGGTCGCCGACAGCTACAATGCAGGTTCATTCCAGCGAGGTATTGACAATTTTTTTGATTATCCGATTGACCTGATTGTTGAGGCATGGGAAGCGGGCTGGGTTTGGCCCACTCTTCTTATTCACCACCTGCCAGATTTGTTTAACACAATAAACATTGCAGTTTTTTCAACTGTTGTTGGGGCAATATTTGGTTTTCTATTCAGTGTTCTGTCGAGCAAAAATTTAATGAAAAATGAGGCAGTGAGACAATTTTTTCGTCGCACAATGGACATATGTAGGTCATTTCCTGAGCTCGTTATAGCCATGGTGTTTTTGTATATTATGGGTAAATCGCTAGTCCCAGCATTAATCGCTATAACCATCCACACTTCTGGCGCTTTGGGAAAATTATTTTCAGAGGCCATTGAAAACATAGACAAAAAACCATTAGAGGGGCTCGAGGCTGCAGGTGCTGGTTGGTGGCAGCAAATTCGCTTTGGTGTGATTACTCAAGCTTTGCCACTCATGGTTTCCTATTCGCTGCTAAGATTGGAAATTAACGTTCGCGCATCAACAATATTAGGTTTCGTTGGTGCCGGTGGAATTGGAGAAGCATTGTCTACGAATATTCAATGGCGATACGGTGATGAGGTTACAGCGATTATGTTTTTGCTCGTGATTACGATTGTTTCATTGGATTATTTATCAGGTTATGGACGCGCTAAACTCATCGGTTTAGGAGAAAAATAATGGCGTCAGTTTCAGCGGTTAAAACCATGTCAGAACAGGTAACATTTGATGCTGTAGAGAAGGAATATAAAAAACATTCTCTTTATACATTTGTCACAATTGGATGCGTTGTCATCTATTTTATCTTTTCAACTGTCCAATTTAACATCATTTCGAGCTTTGATAGATGGAATGGCGAACGGGGCAGCTTATTCATGCTTGACATGTATGCGCACAAAGATCACGTCTCCATGAAGTGGGGAAAACCCGAGGAAACAACTGTGAAATTTGAGGGTGGTTATAGATATGACTACTTTAATCCTGATCACAGTTTTGGCGGAAAAATATTGCCTCCCGAGTGGTTTTCAAAAGATCCGAAGACTGGGATCTCCATAGTTAATTTTCAAAATGGTGGCTCTGTTATTCTCGCCAGAGAGGAAGTGTCTTTGGTAAATTGGCCAGGTTTGGAAAACGACCTCGTCTTCAAACGATATAATGACGGCAAACCTTATGCAGTAGGCTATGAGAATAGAGAATTGGAACTACCAAAATGGATACGCGTGACTGATAACAAAATTGAAGTGCGTCCAACATTGTGGGAGCGAGTTCAGCTATATAGGAAGAAAGTAGAGGTGCACCGCTATGATTATGGTTGGAAATTTTTCTTCTTTGATTTTAAAAGCCCTCTGCGAGATTTCAGTATCTGGCAAGCACTTGGATTAGTGTTTTCGGGAGACAGAATAATAGCTGAAAAATCTAATCTAAACTTAGTTTTTACTGAAATAAAAGATAATGAGCTATGGCAGCACGGCGTTGTTTGGTTTGCTTTGCTAGAGACTGTTATAATGGCTGTTTTGGGCACTTTGATCGCTTCTATTGTCGCCTTACCGCTAGCTTTTTTGACTGCGCGAAATGTATTTGGCAAAGCAGGACTTCGTTTCTTTTTGCGCCGATGTTTTGACTTCCTGAGAGGCATTGATATGCTTGTTTGGTCTCTTATTTTTCTAAGAGCTTTTGGCCCAGGTGTATTCACAGGTATTTTTGCGATTGCATTTACAGACACTGGTTCCCTCGGAAAATTAATGTCAGAAGCAATTGAAAATGTGGATCAAAAGCAGAACGAAGGAGTTGAATCCACTGGCGCGAGTAAAGTGCAGCAACATAGATTTGGAATAATACCTCAGATCCTTCCTGTGTTCATTTCAACATCGCTATATGTTTTAGAATCAAATACAAGAAGCGCCATTATCATCGGCGCAATGGGCGCCGGCGGAATTGGATTACAATTCTTAGGAGCGCTGCAGACCGGGACGGATTTTGAAAACGTAGCATACATGGCGATCGTGGTTTTGGCAGTGGTTATCGGAATGGATATGGCGTCATCTTCCATCAGAAACCGACTTATCGGCATAGACCAGATAAAGTTATTTGCAGGAGTAAAACAATGAGGCAAGGTCTTTTACTAGTAGCAGCTGTTTCTATGATTTCGGCTCATAGCAATTCATTTGCACAGGTTCAAGAAGCAGGCAAACTTACAGATACAGAAGCTGCCTTCCAAAGGCTAGTGGAGCAGTGCGATAATGTAGATATGTTAATGTTAAGAGCGCGCATTCGACTAGAGTTGCCAAGAACAACGGAAGAGGCAGCCGGTGTAGCAAGCGAAAAGCTCTTAAAAGGTTTTGAGCTATGTGCTTCTGGAAATATGGCTGAAGGAAAAGTTGTTTTAGAGGAAGGATATGAAATTGCAAAAATCGGGGTGACTGAAAAGTTTGGTCAAGAAGGGACTGGCGGAGATGAAACAACAGTTTCTGAACCAAAGCCCGTTGAAACAGCAAGCAACAAAAAGCCTTGGTGGAAATTCTGGTAGGTATCAAATGTCAAAATTGTGGACAAAATCCTCTTGTTCTTTCGTTTCTATGCTTCCAGGCCGGTGAAGTCTCACAATACTAATAGCATGTTTAGGCGACATGCCAAGTCGCCGAAAAAGTAGCGCTGTAATCAAGCCTGTGCGTCCAAGTCCAGCTTGGCAATGTATATAAAACACCTTGTTTGATTCTAGATATGTTTCCATTTTTAGAATCATTGAACGAAGTGTCAGGTGTGATTCCAAGTTTGGAACTGAGCGGTCATCAATAGGAAAATGTGTAACTGAAAAACCATAATTAATAAAATCTGAGAAGGGATTATTAATACCAAGTTGGCGCAAGTCTGCATTAGAAATTAGACTGAAAATATACTCCACCCCTAGTGTTTTTAATGTCCTGAGGTCCCCCAATGCTGTTTTTTGATGTTTGCAAGGGCAGGCGCCAGCAAGAAATAAACCAGACTCGTTCGACAATCCAGATAGGACCGGGCTCTTAAAGTTATATTCTGTTATGTCAAATTGATTGTTCAAGGTATTTCCATTTCATTTAAACTTGGCCAATTGCCTCATCCATAAAGGACTGTTTGTATGCCAAAACTCTCACCTTCAGAGCCTTTCATACACAAGGATTGTGAAATAAATAATTCATCTTTCGGAGCTTACACGGAGATCGGGCAAGGGTCTCGTGTCAGCAACAGCACCTTAAATGACTATAGCTATTGCGACCGATTTGCTGACATAGCAAATGCAAAGATTGGAAAATTTTCAAATATTGCAAGTTTTAGTCGAATAGGGCCGACGGATCACCCTAAAGAATTAGCTAGCTTGCACCATTTTCATTATCGCTCAAGCTATTATTTTGACAATGTCGAGGACGACTCAGAATTCTTCGCATACAGGGCCTCGCGTATCGCTACGATTGGTCACGATACTTGGGTCGGTCATGGTGCAATAATTCGCCCTGAAGTTAAGGTAGGAGACGGTGCGATTGTTGCAGCAGGTGCAGTGGTTACTAAGGATGTATCTGATTACATGATTGTCGCAGGCATACCTGCCACGCCCCTGCGCGCCCGCTTTCCTAAAAATGTTGCCAGCCGCCTGATCAATCTTGCCTGGTGGGACTGGCCACATGAGAAACTGAAACAAGCCCTGCCAGATTTTCGTGCCTTGCCGATTGAGGCGTTCTTGGAGAAGTACGTCTAGGCTGAACTGTCCTCGTCTACTACAAAGGCAATATGATTGGCCGAAAAGAGGCTAGTGCCGAATTCAATAGGAACATTATTTGACTGGTTCAAACTGCGGGTTCGCAAGAGCGGATCTCCGACCTGACAAGCTAGATGGATCGCGGTTTCAGGTGTTGCTAAAACTGCGGTAATCTCAGTGCGTTGGCGTTCATAATCCAAAATATTGCACGCGGCAAGTGCTGTTGAAATGGACCCTGCTGATTCGAGCGCTTCGATGAAGCCATCAAGTGGTGCTGCTGGAAATATGCTGGTGAAATGGGTGATCGGGATATTGTTTGAAAGTCCGATCCCCTCGACGACATGAACTTCGGCAGTTCTACCCAAGGCAAGATTTTCCAGCTCAATCTTGTCGGCATGACGTGTTTCAAGTCGCAGAAAGCGGAGTGTCGGAGCTTGCTGTGCATGAACTAGGTTTTTCGAAAACCGTGTTTTCCGACCGATTTTGTAGGTCATTGGTTTCGTGGCAACAAAGATGCCGGAACCACGTCTGGAATAGACAATGCCATGGTCACGCAATTCAGTTATAGCATGCCGTACAGTATGACGATTTACCCCAAACCGGCAAGCAAGCTCTGTCTCGGTTGGCAGTTTTTCCCCCGGCTTGTAATGGCCAGTCGCAATCTCTTCATGCAACCGGTCGTGAATAGAACGCCATAGCATCGATTTTGTCACGAAAACTTAACATAATGTCTGTTGAGTAACTATAGCAATACAATTATTATTAGTCTAGTTGTATAGTATAATGATGCAGGTTTTTTGAGATGGATGGGCGAGCAAACTGGCTTAGTTTGATGGCGAAATCACCAGTGAAATTTATAGACGAATGCTGGCAGAAAGCTGGCCTGTCACCAGAATTTGAGGTAATTCGTAGCCCGGAAATTGGAAGTGTTATGGTTCGTGGCCGGATGGGTGGAACAGGGGACGCCTTCAATCTGGGTGAAATGACCGTCACCCGTGCATCAGTAAAACTATCATGTGGAACTGTAGGGCATGGCTATATCATGGGAAGATCAAAAAGGACGGCAACCCGGGTGGCCTTATGCGATGCGTTGTTACAAACAGGGGATAAACAACAGGTTAAAGACAACATCATTCAGCCATTAATTTTGCTCAAAAAAGAGAGTGATCAACGTATTCTGGCGAAAGCTGCGGCTACCAAGGTTGACTTTTTCACGCTGGCGAGAGGCGAAGATTAATGGATGCATCCTCACTCTCTGGCGGTTTTGTAGACCATGCGGTTCAATCTGCGACGGCCTTTCGTGACCTGCTACAGGCCATGGCTCGGCCGGGTCTAATCTTCACCATGAATGGTGCGGAGCCTCCAGCGCCACTTTCAATTGCAGCAGGGGTAGCGGTGCTGACGCTTTGCGATGCCGATACAATGATATATCTTGCTCCTTCGGTGGATAACGATGATATCAGGTCTTGGGTCGCTTTTCACACAGGCGCTCCATTTGCATCATCTCGAGTAGCGGATTTTGCCATTGGCAAATGGGATGAACTCTTCGAAATCAAAGATTTTCCAGCAGGAAATGATGAGTACCCCGATCGGTCCGCCACGTTGATCTGTTCTCTTCCTGCGCTTGTAGCGGGGAAAACACGCCTTACCGGACCTGGTATAAAAGGGGCGCACTGGCTAGACCTTCCCGATGGCGGTGATGAAATGCGGCGAGTCGACCTCTATCCATGTGGCAGGGATTTGATACTCACGGCTGGAGACCAGCTGGCGGCACTTCCCCGAACAATCCATCTGGAGACAGGCTGATGTATGTAGCAGTTAAAGGTGGGGAAAAGGCGATCTCTAACGCGCATCAATGGCTGGCCGAAGAACGCCGAGGTGACCCAGATCTTCCCGATACATCTGTTGCCCAGATTAGGGAACAACTCTCACTTTCTGTTGCCCGAGTGATGGCTGAAGGGTCACTCTATGACCCTGAACTAGCGGCGCTGGCAATTAAGCAGTCACGAGGCGATCTTATTGAGGCAATCTTTCTTATCCGTGCCTACCGGACAACTTTGCCAAGATTTGGCTACAGTAAGCCTGTGGATACTGAAGCGATGCGGTGCAAGCGACGTGTATCTGCGACTTTCAAAGATATTCCGGGTGGGCAGGTTTTGGGGTCAACTTTCGACTACACGCACCGTCTGCTTGATTTCAAGCTTATGGCTGAAGGCGATGTCCCAAAAGCAGAAGCCGGCACACCTACTGACGGACCTATGCCGCACATCCTCTCCCTGCTGAACAAGGATGGTCTTATTCAGGATGAGATATCCAGCGATGCGGAACCAGGTGATCTTACAAGAGAGCCCTTGTCCTATCCGGCAGACCGCGCTGTTCGCCTTCAGGCTCTTGCGAGAGGGGATGAGGGGTTTCTTCTTGGTCTCGGTTATTCAACACAGAGAGGTTATGCCCGCAATCACGCTTTTGTCGGTGAATTGCGCATAGGATTTGTTACCGTCGAGATGAGCATACCTGAGCTTGGTTTCAGCATTGAGATTGGTGAGATTGAAATTTCTGAATGTGAAACGGTCAACCAGTTTCAGGGGTCTAAGAGCGAACCGCCGCAATTTACCCGTGGCTATGGGCTTGTTTTTGGCCAACAGGAGCGCAAAGCCATTTCCATAGCCCTTGTTGATCGCGCTTTAAGGTGGCGCGAACTTGGCGAGGATGATTTGGGTGCTGCTGCCCAGAATGAGGAGTTTGTCCTTTCACATTGCGATAATATTCAAGCGACAGGTTTCGTCGAACACATCAAGTTGCCGCATTACGTAGATTTTCAATCAGAACTGGAGCTCATTCGTCAGATACGGCGAGATGCCCTCATGCTGGAGGCTGGGGAATGACAACGCATTCTGAAATCCATGACGACCTCTCTTTTGAGGACAGTTACAATTTTGCTTATCTTGATGAGCAAACCAAACGCATGATCCGTCGTGCTCTGCTCAAAGCTGTGGCGATACCGGGATATCAGGTGCCCTTTGCGTCGCGTGAGATGCCCATGCCTTATGGCTGGGGAACTGGAGGTGTTCAGGTAACCGCCGCCTGCCTTGTACCGGATGATTGCGTCAAAGTGATTGACCAGGGAGCGGATGATACTACAAACGCCGTTTCCATCCGAAGTTTTTTTGAACGAACAGCCGGGGTCGCCACCACTGAAAAAACAACGGATGCGAGCCTGATCCAGACCCGGCATCGAATCCCTGAAACACCGCTCACTGAAGACCAGATACTGGTCTATCAGGTCCCGATCCCTGAACCTTTGCGTTTTCTTGAGCCGCGTGAAACCGAGACACGCAAGATGCACGCGCTTACCGAATACGGGCTAATGCATGTCAAACTCTACGAGGATATCTCCCAGCACGGGCATATAGCAACTTCCTATGCTTATCCTGTCAAGGTTGATGACCGCTATATCATGGATCCTTCACCGATTCCAAAATTTGACAATCCAAAAATGGATGACTGCCCGGCGCTCCAGCTGTTCGGGGCAGGTCGCGAGCAGCGGATATACGCCATTCCGCCCTACAGCAAGGTTAAGAGTCTTGACTTTGACGACTATCCATTCAGCAAGCTAAGGGCGCCGAAAACCTGTGCGATATGCGGTGCAGATGACAGTTACCTTGACGAGATGATCATTGATGATGAAGGCGGCCGAATGTTTGTGTGCTCGGATACCGATTTCTGTGCATCCCGACAAAACGAACAGGCCTTTGAACCCGCGGAGGTGGCATCGTGACACCTTTATTCAGCGTTAACAATATCACGAAATATTACGGATCGCAGATTGGCTGTGCTGGAGCCAGTTTTGATATCTATCCAGGTGAAGTTCTTGGCATTGTAGGTGAATCTGGTTCTGGCAAATCAACGCTGCTGAATTGTATTTCAGACCAACTTTCCTTTGATGAAGGACATATCTTCTTTGATATGCAGGACCGAGGGTTTTGTAACCTTGCCACCCTGACCGAACCGGAACGGCGTATGCTATCTCGCACCGATATGGCCTTTGTTCACCAGAATCCACGTGACGGCCTGCGCATGACTGTGAGTGCAGGGGGAAATATTGGCGAAAGACTGATGAATACTGGCGCTCGTCACTATGGCAATATAAGGACGGCGGCAGCTGAGTGGATGGAACGGGTTGAGTTGGCCGCAGGGCGTATCGATGACCGCCCATCCACGTTTTCAGGTGGAATGCAGCAGCGACTGCAGATCGCCCGTAATCTGGTTACTGCCCCACGGCTGATTTTCATGGATGAACCTACCGGCGGGCTTGATGTATCGGTGCAAGCAAAACTGCTTGACCTGCTGCGTGGACTTGTTCAGCAACTTGGGCTTGCGGTTGTTGTGGTTACACATGACCTGGCCGTTGTCAGAATGCTTGCGGATCGTATGATGGTTATGCAGAAAGGTCATGTTGTCGAAACAGGTCTTGCCGACCAGGTGCTGGATGATCCGCAGCATCCTTATACACAACTTCTTGTCAGCTCGGTTTTACAGGTATAGACAATGTTCGAGATACGTGATCTTTCCAAGTCATTCCGTTTGCATCACCAGGGCGGTATTGAAATACCTGTTATGAAAAATGTCGGGTTTTCCGTTTCGCGCGGGGAATGTGTTGCCTTGACTGGCCCAAGCGGTGTTGGAAAATCAACCGTTCTACGTTTGCTCTATGGCAATTACCTGCTGCAGGCGGGCCAGATAACAATAGGCGATCTTGATCTGGGTAAGGCAAATTCTCGGGATATCCTTGCGATGCGGCATCACCAACTGGGCTATGTCAGCCAGTTTCTGAGAGTCCTGCCGCGAATATCCACCTTGCAGGTCGTTACTGAGCCGATGCGAAATGCCGGCATGCCAAATGCACCGGCCGAGCGACGCGCAAAAGACTTGCTTGAACAGCTTCGAATTCCACCTGCCCTGTGGGGTATCTCGCCGCTTACTTTTTCGGGTGGAGAGCAGCAGCGCGTTAATATTGCCAGAGGCATGGGGCCACAATATCCTGCGCTGTTGCTTGATGAGCCAACAGCAAGCCTTGATCAGCAAAACCGGGCTACTGTTTTGGAATTGATCCGTGAAGCGAAAACAAACGGGGCGGCGATTATAGGAATTTTTCATGATGCCGCTGCTCGTGAAGCAGTTTGTGACCGTGAAATTGATGTGGGGGCTTTCCGACCTTCTGTATCTGCATGTACGGTAAACGAACATCAATGAGCGGTCGTCTCTTCTGCATTCTTGGACCATCAGGTAGCGGCAAGGACAGTTTGCTTAATGAATTGCGTGGTCGTGCGCCGCATATCAAAATTGTTAAGCGCTATATTACGCGTCCGACTGGCAACGATGATGAAGATCACTACTATCTTTGTCCCCAGAGTTTTGACCGGCATATAACAGAGGGCGAATTTCTCTTTACTTGGCGCGCTCATGGTCTTTCTTATGGGATACCGATTTCATGCCTTGATTATGTTCGTGCCGGACAAGATGTTGTTTTCAATGGTTCACGCACCGCTCTTGAGGAAATGAAGTTGATTTTTCCTGATCTTCAGGTGATATGGATATCTGTTTCCATCGAAATACTTGCTGGTCGGTTGCGCCAGCGTGGCCGCGAGCCTGAGCAGCAAATTCTTGAACGGCTCAACAGGAAGGGACCCAAACCCCCGAAAAATGCCATCATCATTAATAATGACGGGACGATTGACCAAGCCGCAGAAGCGCTCTCAGCCTGTTTCAGCTACCCAGCGGCACACGTTCAATCAGAGTGAACATCCCATTCTCCATCTGGCCAACCACAGCGACGTCCTTGACCTCTATGGGTTGCTCTAGCATGGGGGAAATCTGTTCTTGAAGATAATTCTGAATCTTGAGGATCTGATCTTTCTCAAGCCTGCCGGTCAGGGTGAGATGGAAATGAAACTCATCAAGAACATAAGGATAACCCCATGCTTCCAGAAGTTCCGTCTGGCGCGATGTGAGCTCGACACTCAACCGGCGGGTGGTTTCCTCTTGTGTGGGAGCTTTGCGAAAGGAATCAAGGCCGGTAACAAGAGCTGAGGCAAGATTATGCATTGCAGGCGAATGTTCCATAGGAACAAGCGCCATGAATTGGTCAACGACTTGAAGAATTAGGCCTGGCATCATGAAGGGATGGTGCATTTTGGCGATATGGTGAACCGCATTTATAAGTTCATTTTGCCCGAATTCATCTTTGAGCCGCAAGGGGGGCTTTAATGTGCCGTGAAACCCGTATTTCTGTGGGGTTACAGTGATTTTTGCATGCTCGGTTGCGGGTATTTGTCCTTTCAGGTGGTTAATAAATTCCCCATCCGTGATGCTCCAGCCGAGCCATTTGTCACCAAATCTTTGCAAGGGGGAACCAGGGCAGGGAAGATAGTAAACCGCAAATCGGGAGAAATTCGGCTTCATTTATTTGCTCTCCTGAAGAGGGTTTCACCTAAATGTAATAATAAACAATTATAAACGTCGTAATAAAAATCTGTGACAGAAACATGACGACAACAACCCTTGCCAATGCACGACTGATTACTGAAGACGCTGAATTTATCGGCTCCATCACCTTCAGTGAACACGGTATTATTGACTTGGACGAAGGAGCTACTGTGCCAATTGGTGCAATCGATTGTGAGGGTGATTATGTATGCCCGGGTCTCATAGAATTGCATACTGACAACCTGGAGCGGCACCTACAGCCCCGGCCCGGAGTGCAATGGGGCCGCAAAGCGGCCATCCTTGCCCATGATCGTGAACTTGCCAGCATTGGCATTACCACTGTTTTCGATGCGCTACGTGTTGGGTCAGTTCTCTCCGATACTGATACCACCGGCTATGCCAAATATGCTCGAGAAACAGCAACTGATATATTGTCATTGGTCGCCTCAAACAACCTAAAGATAAGCCATTTTCTGCATCTACGAGCTGAAATCTGCACCGACACCTTGCCCGATGAACTCGATGAGTTTGGTGAGAGTGATCGGGTTGGGCTAGTATCGCTGATGGACCATACACCTGGTCAACGTCAGTTCCGGAATATTGAAAAGCTGCGTGAATATCTAAGGGGGAAGCATGGGTTTTCTGATGACGAGATTGAGGCACATTTTGCAGAACGTGTTGAACTACAGGCTCGTGTTGGCAGAAAACATCGCAATATTGCCGTTGACTTTGGTCGTTCGGTAGGGGCGATTCTGGCCAGTCATGATGACACGACGAATGAAGATGTTGGTGCATCGGTAGATGTTGGGGTTACCGTTGCTGAATTTCCGACGACTATCGAAGCTGCTGAAGCATGCAGGAGCGCAAATCAATCCATCATTATGGGCGCGCCAAATGTAATCCGCGGGGGTTCCCATTCCGGGAATGTTGCGGCAACAGAATTGGGTGATTCAGGATTGCTTGATATTCTCAGCTCAGATTATATTCCGGCATCGTTGCTCATGGGAGCGGTTCGTCTTGGACAGAGGCAAGGTGACCTCGTGGCAGGCATCCGGATGGTAACATCAACACCGGCGGATGCAGCGGGTCTTGATGACCGTGGTAGGCTTGAAGTGGGCAAGCGTGCCGACATCATACGGTTTTGCATCAATGATGATTTGCCAATGATTGGCGGCGTTTATGCTCGAGGCCGGCAGGTTGCCTGACTGAATGGTCAAGTTTTATTGCGTGCTTTTATCAGACTTGTTTCCTGTATCGTTTCCGGGCAGCGATACATGGTATCTGATGCATTACTGCCTAGCAGAGTTTTGCTGTCATAGACATCATTCCGGATTTTGCTAAGTGACCATGCAACTGGTTTATTTTCGGAGATAATGCGCTTACTTGTGTAGACATTCATTTTACAGGCTAACGTTTCATTTTTGAAAAGGCAGGGTGTATCTGCAACTGCCCAGAACATGTAGCTTCCACTTGAACCAAGAGTTATGGCTTCAACACGCAGATCTGCATGGATGATAAATTTGAAACCAGCACAATTTTTCATGATCATGTCAGGCTCCATTTCATGGTTTATGCCATTGTCCGATGTGGTCCAGACGCCAATTAGTTCGTTTGGCCGAATAGATTGATCTGCGTTTGCCATTGAATTTATGATTGCTCCACACGCAATAAAAATGAAGGAGACCCAATTTATCTTTAACATGACTTCTCTTTCTGTGTTGTATTTAGTGCGCAACCAATTCGTTGAGAGCGCTTTTGTGCGCGATAGATCCGACTTTCATGTTGAAACAATATCAAATTTATGCACAATGTACATAAAAAAAACGCAATTATTGCATAAAAAATATTTAACCAGTTGAATTTGCGATGAAACCAAAAGAATTTAAGAGATGGCGTAAGGCACACGGGTTGAATCAAACCAAAGCTGCCCGCAAGTTGGGCCTGAAGCTAAGAACCGTGCAATATTATGAAAAGGGTGAACGCAAAGGGAAGGTTGTGGAGATACCAAAAGCTGTATCTTTGGCTTGTTTCGCTATCTCATGTGGTATAGATGATGTTGATTTTTCTGAACCAAAAGGTAAGCCAATAACTTCTGATGTAAAAAGATTCGAACTAAGGAGTGATGGTGATGAGTCATAAAATTAGACAAAAATATTTGTCTCAGGAGAATGACTAAGATTTTAAAATTTTTCCTGAAAAAGTGATGAAATACAAATTCAGCTCAACGATTTTTCCAAATAGCTTAGCACATCCTTGTAATATTCAGCGTGTCTGTCATTGCGTTTCATCAGAAAAGAAAAGGAATAGCTAAAACATGAGCAAAAGT
>CEVH01033655.1_pt1 | contig 12816 bp, 11 predicted proteins | sample 356521 | NCBI WGS metagenome assembly CEVH01 (sample SAMEA2623446, study PRJEB7988) | marine metagenome | isolation source: saline water (ENVO:00002010), including
ATCGCTTCTACTACCACGTACAAGGGTAGAAGTATGATTGAAGAAACAAAGAACTACGTCGAGAAAAACTTCACCGGTGCAAAGGTTCGATATGGCGACACTGATTCTGTTATGGTAGAATTTGATGTTGGAGGGAGAACAGGAATGGAAGCTATTGAGTATAGTTGGGAACTTGGTGAACGCGCAGCTGAAGAGTGTAGTGCACTCTTCAAGAAGCCAAATAATTTGGAGCTTGAGAAGGTATATTGTCCATATTTCTTATATAGCAAGAAGCGATATGCCGCAAAGCTATGGACGAAAGCTAAAGATGGTAATATGAATATGGACTATATTGATATCAAGGGTCTTCAGGTTGTTCGTAGAGATAACACAAAGTTTGTGAGAGAAGTCTGCAAGGAACTGCTTGATGTTGTACTTGGGAGTAGTGATCCAGAACCAGCGAAACAATTGGCTCTTGAAAGAGCTATCAATCTTCTTGAAGGTGATGTATCGAATGAAAAGCTTGTACTGTCTCAGCAGCTTGGTGATTCGTACAAAAACCCTAATCTACCTCATGTAAAAGTCAGAGACAAGATGCGAGAAAGAAAGCCCGGGTCCGAGCCACAAAGTGGAGATCGAGTTCCCTATATCCTTGTAAAAACAGATGATCCAAAGGCAAAGGCTTTCGAGAAGGCTGAAGATCCAGTCTTCATCGAAGAAAATAACATTCCAATTGACTATCACCACTATTTTACCAATAAATTCTTGAATCCAATTTGCGACCTACTGGAGCCACTGGTAAAGGACCCCAAGAATGAAATTTTCGGTGAGTTAATTGCTCAGCACAAACCTCCACCCAAAAAAAGAGAACCAGCCTTGAGTGGTATGAAGAAGGAACAGCTCATAGAGGAGTGCAAAAAACTAAACCTCGACACAGACGGAAAAGTGGCAGAGTTACGTCAACGTATTAAGACTGCCAGGGAAGATAAAGTGTCAATCGATCACATATTTAAAAACTACGATTCTTAGAAGGGTAAGATGGACAAGGTACTGCTCCTCTTTGATGAGGAGGTAAAGAAACAGGTAGCAGTGGAAGTCAAAAAAATTAGAGAAGAGTTAAAGGAAAATTTTAAAAAGGTGAAAGAAGAGTACAGAGAAAGCATCCTATCCAACAAACAAGACGTTAAGGAGGCTGTTAGAAAGGTCAATGAAGAGTACAAGGAAGGGTTACAAAAGCAACGAGCTCTACACAATGACGAGTTGCGTCGTCTAAAGGATGAACACAAGAATGAAATCAAACAGATTCGCGATGAGTTTGTCGTTGCACAAAATACAAACCAGGAAATGATCAAGAAACTTCACATTTCATATAGCGATTACTTACGGGTGATAAGTATGAATTACCCTCATGTACCATACAAACTTCTTCTACGCGACGCACCAAATGAAGAAGACAACACTTGTAGAGGTTTGAAAAAGAATGGTACGCGTTGCAATCTGGTTGGCAAATATGATGGATATTGTAAACATCATCACGATCAATATAGGAAGCGAGACACTGTTGAGATGATTGATGATTCCTCTTCGGTTCTGTCATTTGGTTCAGAAAGTAAAGGGCTTATAGATTTCAATTCTATGTTATAGAAGAGATGAGTAAATCACATATTCTGCTATCTTCCGTAAATGAGTTCTATTCCGATGACAAGAATAAAACAACCTTGATGAGTATACTAGATAAAACCAGTGGCATTTCACTAAGAAATATCGAGTGGTTTATCACCAACTACGCCAAGAAGCATCAGACTTCTTACACGACCACCAATGGACGACTTTTCACAGTGCATTGTGCTTACAAGAGCAGTCTGGATGGTTATAGCAAAAAACTGTTCGATCCATTTGCACGCTCAGAGAAGTTTACTTATGTTATTCCTGGTACATCTCATGAAATTCAGACAACGATTGCTCAATTGAACTTCATCAAATGGTGTATTAAAAATCGTATCATAGACTATATTTCGAAACATAAGGAGACACTCTTTAGTAAACGAGTGACATGAAACCCTTTTCAAATTTAAAAGTTTGATACCCGGTGTAGTATATGTAAAGAGTGTATGAGTCAGTTAGACCTGGGTCAAGTCTAAGTTCGATCTTTGTTTTTTCTGACTGAATTTCACTAAAATCTAGACTACCTGATGGGTTTACGTTAATAGGATTAATTGAAAAAGAATACGTATATATGTTTCTAACAGGTCTCGATAATCGCTTTTGATATGGAACCATGTATTTGTAGTACCCATCTGTCGTACTTGAAATATTTGGTAAATCAACACCTTGAATAAAGAACTTTGCACTTTTCATTACAGGGTTGAAAAAGGTAAACTCTTCGTCGAAATCGGGATTTTTTGAAAAGTTAAACCTATTCTGAAGATAATGATAATCTGAGAAGTTTGCATCAGGTACTCGAAATACACTCGTGTCGAGTGTAATACTATAAGACTGTGTGAATGTATCCTCTGTGTCAGATACGAAGTCGGAAATCGGGTCTGTGGCTAATAACACTGGGTTCTGTTCCCCATTTTTAACAATATTAAACCCGGGGATGTTTGTGTATCGTTTACCACTGATTATTCTGGAAGAATCAGTCGTGTAATACTCGAATGTAAACTTCTCTATAAATGAATTGGCGGGTACGACAACCGATATTATAGGGGTCGTGGTACTTGTAGTTAAACCGACCCATGGAACAATGTTATACTCTGTCGAGAATACAGTACCAACTGTCTCGGTATTTCCAATATCATTATTTCTTAGTATAGGATCTAATGAAAAGTTAACACGGGAGAATGTCGTCACACCACCCGTTGTAAGAGCTGTAAAAAAGGATAAATTTTTCAAAGTAAACTGTTCCGCACCAGTTATAACCTCTCTTACGTAAATATCGTAAGTGTCAAACTCTACTGGCAACGCACTGACCGACGTGTCTTCAAAACGACTATTTCTCAAAAACCAGTGAATAGATTTAACACGGTTATTTGGTACAAGGTTTGTTTGGATATTATCTACGCCTGGAACTGTTTCGATAGTAGGGTGTTTCTTAACAACATCTGTAATCATCGTGTACTCTTTATTTTTTAGATAAAGACGTTCAACTGGGTCAATGGTAAATTCCTCGGTTACAATTTTGAAATTGTCAAGTTGGATTGTATCAACCGAGTTTGTGAAAAAGTTTTGTGGATGAAACTCAAACTCAAATTCTATCTTCTGTTTATGGATGGCACATAATGGGAAGAAAGGTCTGTTTGGTTCATTTGTTGGGTATTCATCACTCGAATATTTACGTGAAAAGAAAAATGGTAGAGGAATGATAACCTCCGAATCCAGGGATGCATAAGCACGTTGGGCAGATGATGTATCAAATCCCAGCATTCGATTAAGGATGAAACGGTTAGAAACCTTCTCTGACACTTCCAAATATAACTCATCGTGTATGATCATCCAGTCATCGAAAATTTTCTCGACTTCAATCTCATCTACGCGCATAGTGACAGACTTGATAAGATGACGTCCAACTTGATCTGAATAATTTTTGTCTTGAGTTAGACCTGGAAGTTTTATCATGACATACATATTACTGAGTAGGTCACCCATATTTTGGGGATTGAAGGTTACTTTGATGCGTTCGTTGAATGGCCATGTTGGGGAAGTTGGTGACTTATTGACAACTGTAGTTCTATGAAACTTTGTAAAATGAGAATGTGTCTTAGGGTTGTAATTAAAAATAGATTCATCTAGGTTCTCACTATGTATGTATGACTCATGTTTGCCAATGGCGTGTAGAGACACAGCGGCTCCACTTGAAGTGGGCATCTTAATACATGTCTACATATTTTTAATGTCGGTTATCCACATGTCAACATGACCCGTCTTTTTCAGTTTTTCCAGTTCTTCTCTGGCCTGTAAAGCCTCCTTATGAAGGGCTTCTACTCGTTCTTCTGTGTAATCAACCGTCTTGATATGCAAGAGATAATCATAAGATCCATCAAGTTCTCGGAAAGATTCACTCAGTTCCTTCTCAAGTTCCTGTTTCTTCCTTTTGAACACAATCAGTTTACCGTCTACAACTTCTTTGACGAATCGTGCACGTTCGTTGCACACGTCAGATCGCAATTGTGTTTCCCAAATGAGTTGGTCCTTTCTCTTCTTATAGTATTCCAGTCTAAGTCCGATGAAGTCCGTTAGAATTTCTTCTGCAGACTGGTATTTACAGATTCCCTTCGATGGATGGAAGAGGTGCATATTTGTACTGCGAATAGTCTTTTGAAGTTTGAGATCCTTGATAATGTCTTTACCAGAATATCCCTGGATCAAAAAGTCGACATCCTCAGTTGTGCTGTTGTTTGTAAAACTTCCAATGAGCTTCTTCTCAACAAGGGTATCAAGGTATTCCTTATAGTCCTGTGTCCACCTACCCGGTGGTAGTTCAGAAACTTTTACAGTTGTCCCGATAACCTGCCAAATACCCTCGGTGACCCAACCACCTCCTTCATCTTCAAATACACGCCCCTTAAATCCCCTGAACCAAGGCTTCATGGGCTTGAATGGTTTATTGTTGATATGATTAACAATGTTTTGTTTGATGTCTTCTGGGTTGAATGGTGGCACATAACAAGAAAACCCCGTTCCAATACCTTCTGTCCCATTCACCAATACGGTTGGGAGAGTGGGCATGTAGAATTCTGGTTCAATAGATCGTCCATCATCGTCCAGGTATGTGAGAATTGCATCATCCTTCGGGTCGAACAATTTTCGAGTATCTTTAGCCAGTCGGGTAAAAATGTAACGAGTCTGGCTGGCATCCTTTCCTCCCATCAACCTAGTACCAAATTGGCCACAGGGTTCCAATAAATTGATGTTGTTACTACCCGTATAGTCATTGGCAAGTTTCACGATCGTCTCTGCCAGAGATACCTCACCGTGGTGATAAGCTGATTTTTCAGCCACGTAAGCAGCCAATTGTGCTACTTTCATTTCATTTCGAAGATTCTTTTGAAAGCATGAGTACATCACCTTTCTCTGTGATGGTTTGAGACCGTCAGCCACGTGAGCAATAGATCTTTTAAGATCAGCAAGACTAAAGTTCACAAGGTCCTTGTGTACAAAGTCACTGATTCCAAGTTGCTTGATGTTGCCATAAGGTACTTCAAGTTCCTTTGAGTCTTTTGCAGTGCTTTCAAGAAGCCATGACTTGCGTGCATCTGCTTTCTTTTTGTCGAATGCCAAAACAATTGACTCGTCGGTCATGGTGTCAACATCAAATTTAACTGTGAGATCCTCAATTTTCTTGAAGTATTCACGAGCTTCTTTCGATGTCGAAGTACCGAGACCCTTATAATATTTTATAGCCCACCCAGATTGTCCGTTTCCATACCAAGACCTGAATGTGGATTCAGTGTAGAATGACTTGACTTGGTTGCCACGACTGGCTTTGATGATGGGTGTAACCATCGATACAACAAAACCCAACTTGAGGAGACTGGGCCAGAAGTAGTGCAGCTGATTCAGAATTAGACCCTTGATGTGGGATCCGTCATTATCCGCGTCAGTCATGATCATCAACCGTCCATAACGAAGTTCTGATACATCTTTGTAATCCTTCCCTTGTTGAAGTCCAAGGATCTTCTTCAGATCGTTGAATTCCTGGTTGGAAGTCAACTGTGCAACAGAGGCATCACGCACATTCTTGCATTTTCCTCGAAGAGGAAAGACCCCATAGTGATCCCTTCCAACCACAGAGAGACCGGCAACAGCGAGAGTCTTCGCTGAGTCACCTTCTGTCACAATGAGTGTACACTTTTTTGACTGAGCCGTCCCAGCCTTATTTGCATCGTCAAGTTTTGGGATTCCAGTAATCTTCGACTTTCGTGCACCTCCATCAGTTTTTGAAAGTTCCTTTGCTTCTCGGAATTTTGAGAGTGCAGTGAGTTCATCTGCGATTCCAGTCTTCAATGCATTTTTTACAAAGGTCTTGGGAAGTTCAAATTTACTTCCAAATGATTGAACCTTCGATGTGCATTCAGATTTGACTTGGCTCGAGAAAGTTGGATTCTCTAGAGTTGATCGAACAAAGATTGTGAAAGCATTCTTCACTTGTTGTGGCTTGAGCTTGATTTTCTTTGCCATGTCTTCGATGATTCCATTGGAAATGATGTTTGCAACATGGTCAACGTGAGTACCACCTTTAGTGGTACAGATACCGTTTACAAACGATACCTGTTGCAGTCCATCTTCGGATGGGCCAAGGCAGACAGACCAACGATCACTGGTCATCGAACACACATTGTTAACTCCTTCATGCATTTTCGCATATGCTTCAAAGTTTTGCTTGGGAAGAGCCACATCATTGAACTTGACCTTGCAATTGGAAGATGTGCAGATGTTTGCATCCCATACACGCTTTTCCATGATGCTGTAAATTCCTTTTTCCATATCTTTCATCCCAAACCTAGACCAGTCAGGTTTGAAAGATACTGATACAGATGCTGTAGCACCGTTGAATTTTTTCATTTTTGGGGGATAGCATGTGGACATGTTGTCGAACCATTCTTGGTGATATTCCTTTTTAGTTTCTGGATCCTTAATGACGATCGAGAACCATTTGCTGTAAATATTTGCCAGCTTTGCTCCGTATCCATTCCTACCCCCTACAACTCGTTTTTGATTGTCATCATAATTGGTACTCGTGAGTAAATGACCAAAAACAAGTTCAGGGTTCCATACATCCTCTTTTTCATTTTTTCGGATAGTAAGACCTCCCAATGGTCCGTTGTTATCCACTGTAATCATCCCAGCTTTTTCGTCAACATTGACCGATATAGAAGACACCTGTTTAGGATGCATAGAATTTCTATCGATAGCATTAACCAGGATTTCATCAAAAATTTTCAAGAGAGCCGGTGAGTATTTGGTCGTAGTTCGTTTGAATTTATCACCGTTCAGAACCCAGTATGATTCTTGAACAGCATCTACTGGACCAACATAAGAATCGGGTCTCTTGAGAACATGCTCAATGTGGGTCAGTTTTTGAACCGACTCCATTTGTTTAATTTATTAAAACTCTATTCTCTAACTTAGGTTATTAAACTTCTCCACGTTCGATCAGCTTCTTCCGATTTGCCATGTGAAGATCCTGGACTAGGGCCTTGTTTTCCGCACCGTATGGCACAGCGTACCCTTCGTCACACATCCATTTGTTTACATTGGTCCAAACACCATCTTCGTGTACCCACACTTCAGCTAGTACTCGGCCAAACTTACCTCGAGAATCAGCTTCTGGGCAACGAAGTTCGATTTCGATGTCATCCCGGTCTGAAGCGACAGCCTTAAGACACCACTCCTTGAGCTTTTTCTTGGAGAGGAGACCAAACTTCTTTTCTTCCTTGTCAGAGGTACGAGATTCGGGTGTATCGATACCCAGGAGTCGGACCCTTTGCTTAGTGCATACGTCGAATCCCAAATCAATATTAACGTCTATGGTATCACCATCTACCACTTTCTCGAGAGAGGAGACACGATATTTGTAATTACAAGCTTCAACGTTATAAGAGGACATTGTATTAAAAAGTAGTTCTAGTTCTTTAACCCTTAAAATGCCTTCTAAGGTTGTAGTTTACTTGATTCAAAGTCTTGGGGCCAACGTCTGTAATCCTAGCATACCATTGTTTGGTCTTTCTGTAAATAGGATTCTCTCGTCGTTCATCCACAAGGTAATATGCAATGCCTGCTGCCACCGACTTGTTGCGATGATTGTCGAGCCATGATCTAAAAAGACACTTTTTTACAATTTCAGTACACATATCCATAGCTCGGGACTTTAGCTTCCGCTCGATTCTGTCCTCGTGGTCTGTAAGGCGAGAAGAGTGACATTTGGAAAATATCTTTGTAAGCATGTTGTCCACGTGGCGATGCAAGTCATCTTCACGGAAAGAATACTCGTCGTCACTTTCATCGTCGTCACTTTCATCGTCATCGCCGTCAGGTCTCTTAATCAAAGACTCGAGTTCCGCGATACGTCTGCGAGCTTCTTCTAGCTCTTTGCGGGTAGAGCTGAGGTCGCAAACAGCATGGAGACGCCGTTCCTCCGATCTCCTGTATTTATTTTTCCAGTTGTCACACTGAACCTCAACAGACTGAAGCTGACGTGCAATTGGAGTCAGGTCAGATTCAATCTGATTGTTGATGTTTCGCTGGAAGTTCCTGAAAATAGACATTGTTGATTGTTGTTTGTTTGAAGAATACAAAAGTCTGTTCTTACTTAGGTCCGATTTATGCGAGATTTTTCTTTCGGTCGTCAAATTACGTTATTAATGACACATATGACCACCCGCACTAAACATGCTATTGTTTACATTATAATGATAGGAGCAATAACTATATTTACAATGTTCACATTTCTTCATAATACCATTTGAACTACACATGTGTTTATGGAGACTAGCACACATCTTCTCAGGTTGTGTTTGAAGCCGCTGCTCTTCTTCTTGGTGTCGTTCACTTTTTAGCGGGGATTCGCTTTTCAATTTTTCCAGTTTTCGAGGTTTTTGGGTACCTACACGTTCATGTATTTCGTGAACAGTAGTTTCAATAGAATCTAACTTCTCGAGTAAGACGTCTTCATTGGCTAATAATCTTTTTTCTTGTGAAACAATCTTAGGCATTAAATGTTTTGGTGGTACCTTGAAAATGATCTTGTCGTAAATACTGAAGTTTTTGATCTCGGGTCGACTTTTGGGTTGTTTGGCACGAGCAGCATCAACTTTACCTCCATCGAGATAATCAGTTACATCTATAAATTTATATTTCAATCTAAAATATTTGTAACCACGCATGACCGTAGACTTTGATTTACCTTTAGGAACACAGTATCCTTCTTCGGGTTCCACACTCTCAGCTGGGTTGAATACACCTTTCACATTTCCTCCCATAGGACCTCCATTTGCACCCAGTTCCGCTTCGAGTAATTCCTTTTCTTTGTACCAAATAAGTTCATAACGAACATCCCAATCGGTTTCATTTATGAAATGAACCTTTGTTGGATAAAGAGGGTAGGGAACGCAGCAATAATATTGTACTGGCTCAGAATCTAACATGTTATTACTCAATATTTTATCTAAAAGTTTCACAATTCACCGGTACTGGTCGGTTGTTCATCTATTATTAATAAACAAAATTAGATTCCCGTGAGTGTCCTTTGAAACTCGGCGAGGGTCATGTTATCCTCGAAATCATCCATAAATTTTTCACGACCCTTCAAGACATCCTCTCTCACTTGGAGACGATCTTCAAGCTGTTCCAACTTTCTCTTATCTTCCTTGAATTTCTCCACATATTTATTGTAGTCTCGGATGGATTTGTTAAGTTCCTCCTTCAAACTGTTCAACTCCGCGGCTTGTCTCTCCAACCTGTTTCTCGACCTCCTCACCGCCAACTCCCTTCTTTCGAGGTCATCCGAGGTGGGAAGTGCCAGGTGTAACTTTTTTAATTGGTTGCAGACCTCCAAATAGAAGCCTTCTGGAACTTGTTGAGCGTTGTCGTCCAGAATTTCCATGATTTTGCGGCTGATATCCATTTGAGTGTTCATATTTGTTCAAATTGATCACCAATTGACGACGTTGTACGTGCTGTTTACTTTTTTGACGCTTTTTGTTTTCATTAAAAATACTTAGGTTCTAAAAGTTTCGCAATTCACCACAAGTGCGGGAGTAATACGTCATCTCGTCCACCCATTCGATGGGTGCGGGTTCCTCTTCCTCTTCTTCCTCTTCTGCGAGAAGCCTGTCTTGAAGCTCTGCGAGAGTCATGTCATCCTCGAGCTGTTCCTTGAGCTCGGCGAGGGTGATGTCGTCCTCGTCGGGTTCAATCTCCGGAACTGGACTGTCCTTCTTGGTCTCGGGAGGGGGTGCTAAAACGCTAACTTTAGCGTTGGGGAGCAGGGTCGTGAGACGCTCCAAAGTTTTTAAGGCGGAAGGACCAGATGCAATGACTCGGGACTGGCCTGGTCGGGGACAAGCACGTTGGATCTCAAATAGCATGTTGGATGTTTGTTGAAAAAAAACAAAAGGTGGATTCGACTTAGGTTGTCAAAGTTCGAAGATTATCTAAACCAAAATCCATTCGCTGGTGACGATGAGGGTACATTGGTGGCACTATTTGTTCTAGAAAGGGCTGGTCTAATTTTATCGGGGATGAATGAGTAGAGTTTCTTTAACTCATTGCAGAGAGTTAGGTAGACGTTCTCGGGGATTTTATCAGATATACTGTCTATGATTTGCATTACATTCTGAAGCACATTCATTACTATATTACACGGCTAAAAACTTTAAGGTCCATTCACTAATCGTCCGGTGACGTCATCCACCCAAAAATCATGAGATTCCGCGTCCCATCTATCACGATCATAGACACGGGCACCAAGTTGCCTCAACTTGTTTTCCTCTTCCCTCGCGCACATCTCCCACCTTTGCATAATTTCCTCATGCTCGCGAACTTTCGCATTAGCTTCGCGACGATTTTGAATAAGTACCTCGTTGTGCTCACGCCAGTAGTTGTCATAAATCTTCTTCTCAAACGCAGGAAGTTTTTGGATCGTTGCGAGAGAAAGTTCATCATAACACATGAAACCCCTCTCCGCCCTTACAATCTCATCCTCTGTTCCGATATCCATCACGATTGCCCGAAGACCGTTTTCCACCAGGTTTTTCCAGGTCCAGGAGCTGAAGGGCACGGTGGTGGTAATATGACCAACGAGCTCCCCAGCCTCACCACCAGGAGCCCAACGGACGTTCTTCACGCACCACTCCTTGATAGCCAACTTCTTCCGGTCTGCGGTCATACGCTTGATAAATGGGAGCTCTTTCTTCACCTCCTTTTCCCACTTCTGAACCTCCACCCACACCTGGTGCATGCTCCGCACATAATCCAGAAGATGATCTCGGATGATTTGAATGCGGACCTCTCGGCGTGCTCGCTCGTCGGCCTCTGCGTTGCGGACCCCTCGGCGTGCTCGCTCGTAGTAATCGGAGTCGCTGTCATAGTCACTGTTGCTGTCCTCTTCATCGGATGAGTAGTAGAAGGGATCCTCATGGAATGGTTTGTTGCCGTTGAGCTTGTCGTGGATGCGTTTCATTTTGTCAGCCATGTCCAAGTACATACCATCTCCGATCTTGCTGGAGATGTCGTCGAGGCAGGCCATAAGACTTTGGAGATCTTCCATGTTGGTTGTTTTGTTGGATGGAAGATCTCTAAAGCACGATTGACTTAGGTACTTTGTTTTTGTATGTTTTAATCTAGATAGGGAATGACATGTTTAATCTCAAAATTTTTACGACTAATAGGACTTTTAGCTACGAAGCTATTATTTCCGGGGGACCTTGAGAGTAATTTGATAATACCATCTTGATTATACACTTGTTTTACCCTACCATTAACAAGATCCTTTGATATATACACGCGTTTATTTTTAGGTATGTTCTTAGCTTCAGTATTACTGAAACTGTTGTTATAGAATGTAGCTACGTTAGTCTTATTAATATTTGGTAATAAATTGGGACTGTTTCTTTTAATTTGAATGTAATTGGCCAGTAACCGTTTTATGTTATTCGTAATTTTATTAACATCGTTATTGTTTTTCTTGGGAACGGGTGGAGGTCGTTGACCTGCTGCCTGCATCCGACGAATTCGACCGGTTGTTAAACGCACCATTAATATAAACGTAGAAATTTATCTGTTGTTATTTGAGTTGGAGTTGGAGTTACTCCTACGGTTGTTATTGTTGTTGGAGTTTGAGTTGTTATTAGAATTGAAACTGCGTTTCTCGTTTCGTGTAGCACGTCTCACTCGTACATTGTTATTGTTATTGTTATTGTTAGAGTTAGAGTTGGCATTATGGTTACCCCGGGGTGACCTACCGGTGTGTACCCAATTAAGTACATCAGTAAGAGACCACGATGGATCAATTTTATCGTACCCATTCCAACTCGCTCTTAACGTCTTAGTGCTGAAAGTTCCATCATTATCGGGGAGTTGAACTGATCCCCTCCACAGTCTAAGCGACTTTCCAGTCTTTGATGTAGTGGTCATGGTATACGGGAAGGTTTTTGAAAAATATTTCCATTTAGCAGTTCTACGTTTACTTTTAGGTGTATACTTATGAATTATACCCCAAATAAACTTCTTGATGAAAGCGATACGTTTACGGGGGTCATTAGGTCCAGGATTTTTGGTAAGACCAATTGCCAACATCATAGCGTAGATAGATTCCATGTAACAGAAATGGTGTTGTGAAAGTTCGTCGAATTGTGAAAGTCTGAATGCCCCCTTTGCAACCGTTTCACCGTAAAGCCTTTTAATCCGTATTCCAAACCCATTATAATTTTCATTCAAAAAATTATTATAATTGTTTGCCACAAAACCACCTGAGGGTTGTACTGATAGAACATTGCTACCTTTCCCATCCGAGCGGTTGGTCATTTTTGCTTTACATCCAAATATAGACCGTACTGCAGGAATATCCCAAGACTGACCCGCTCGTGGCATCCCATTGGTTTTCGTCCATTTTTGTGCCACATTTTGAAATTTAGATCCCTCTCCATACATAGAATCGTATACACGCACCTTACCATTTTGGTGTTGTAAATGTATGAGACCATAGTGACCCGAGCCATTTCCAAAAGTTTCACTAACTAACACGAAGTTTTCGTGATGGTCTTGGGGGTACTTCTTTCTCTGTATATTGAGGTTATTCTTGGTAGTTTTGATTTGATACGATATGTATCCACGAGT